>Ga0056115_1000002_pt1 | contig 236590 bp, 208 predicted proteins | sample WorMetOlspDAHAB1_FD_77007 | JGI IMG/M metagenome (GOLD analysis project Ga0056115, IMG submission 77007) | Marine gutless worms symbiont microbial communities from Max Planck institute for Marine Microbiology, Germany - Olavius sp. DAHAB.1 ...
ACACCCACGTGGAAATGCGCGACGGCAAGATCGCCGACCCGGAACTGCGCCGCCAGATGGTGGAATACGACATGATGATGCATGCGCTGGGGCTGACACATTTCCGCGGCTTCGAGGAACGTCTGCACGGCGTCAGCGGCGACTCGCCCCTGATCATGAAGTACGTGGGCACCGAGGCGGAAGTAATCAAGGGAGAATTGTTGCTGGCCCTGCTCGGCAGCGAAGGCCTGGGCTGGGAAGGCGAGGAATTCAGCGACGAGGGCCTGCGCGCCCTGCGCCAGTGGGCCATGTCCAAGGCCCTGACCATCGCCGGTGGAACCAGCGAAATCCAGCTCAACATTATCGCCAAGCGGGCCCTGGGCCTGCCCCAGTCCTGAGGAATCACAATGGCACTGGTACTGAACGAAGAACAGCGACTCCTGCAGGACACTGCCCGGGAGTTTCTCAACAGCAATTGCCCGGTCGAACAACTGCGGGCCCTGCGCGATAACCGCGACGAGCTCGGCTACGATGCCGAGACCTGGCAGCAGATGGCTGAGCTCGGCTGGGCCAGCATCATCCTGCCGGAGCAATACGGCGGCCTGGCGTTCGGTTTTCTCGGCCTGGGTGCGGTGATCGAAGAAACCGGTCACACCCTGACCGCCTCGCCGCTGATCGCCTCGGCGGTGATCGGTGCTTCCGCCATTTTGCTCGGTGGCAACGACGCACAGAAGGAAGAACTGTTGCCGGAGATTGCTGCCGGCCGCCTGACCACGGCGCTGGCCCTGGAAGAGAGCAATCACCACAACCCGGCGGGCGTTGCCATGGCTGCGGCACAAGATGGCGATGATTACCTGTTGTCCGGTAAAAAGTATTTCGTGGTCGACGGCCACAGCGCCGATAAGCTGATCGTTGCCGCGCGCACAGCTGGTACGGCCGGCGAAACCGAGGGCATCTCCCTGTTTATTGTGGAAGGCGACAGCACGGGTCTGACCCGCACGCGCACCATCATGGCCGACAGCCGCAACGCGGCCAACATCGAGTTCGACAATGTACGGGTACCCGCCGCCAATCTGCTCGGCGAAGCAGGCGAAGGCTGGTCAGTACTGGAACCCACCCTGGACCGGGCCCGCATCGCGCTCGCGGCAGAAATGCTGGGCAGCGCCTGGGAAGCGTTTGAGCGCACCGTGGAGTATCTGAAGGAACGGGACCAGTTCGATGTGAAAATCGGCAGCTTCCAGGCCCTGCAACACCGCGCCTCGATCATGTTCACGGAGCTGGAGCTGAGCAAATCGGTGATCCTGCAGGCGCTGTCTGCGGTGGACGAAAGTCCCGAGCAGTTACCGCTGCTGGCCAGCCTCGCCAAGGCTCGCCTCAACGACGTGGCCAAGCTGGTCACCAACGAGGCGGTGCAGATGCACGGCGGTATCGGTGTTACCGACGAGCTGGAGATCGGATTCTTCCTCAAGCGCGCCCGGGTTGCCATGCAACTGTTCGGCGACAGCGGTTTTCACAAGGATCGCTACGCGAGCATTTGCGGCTACTAAGTAGCCCGCCGCGGGCGCTTAGTTGCTACTCGACGCCGGGTTCAGGGTCTGCTTCGGCGTACTTCCCGTTCACTTTGAATGTCGCCTCCACCGATCGGGCTGCCGCCCAAAGAATAATCAAGGCAAGAAAGATGTTGTTGCCGCCCTCTGCAGCCATCCCAAGGCGGTTCAAAACGGTCACATACACTGCAAAGCAGGCGATTAGAAGTAACCGTACCGCCGCAACCCTGGAATTCCACTGGAGCATAATCGCCGCCAACAGGGCGTAAAGCACCGCATCTATAATCAAACTCGGGGCAATGAAATAGCCTATCCCCGCCTGCAGGGCAGCAATCGCAAAAAACCCCATGGCGCAATCCCTGATTGTCTTGAGGGCATCGTCCCTCGATTCAATCCTGGCAAACATCCCTTTCTTCTTTGCTTTCTGTGTTTCTTCAGGTTCCATGTAGTACTCCCCAGGTCTCCGATCTCATAGATTGAGCACGCCTGCGCTCCCATGAGTCTGTTATCGATTTCGGTTCATGCCTGCCCGGCGGAGAACAGCGCCAGGATTTCGTCGTTGCCCGTGTCCTGGGCCAGGCGCAAAGCGGTAACCCCATCGGAATTTGCGGCAGTCGGGTCACCCCCGTGCCGTAATAGCTCTCTTACCAGTTCAACGTCATCCATCGCCACGGCGAGCATGAGCGGTGACACATTAGTTGTCGGATCTATAAGGTTGGTGTCTGCACCCAGGTCCAGCAGGAAAGTGCGGGCCTCGGCGCCGCTTTGAGTCAGTACCGGGGCAAGCAGCGAACCGCTTTCCTCGATTTCAGAGACGGTAACGATCTCAGGTACCAACTGGCTTACCAGCAAGCGGCCGGAGCCACCCATAGAAAGATAAGTGGTGATGTAATGGGGCGGCAAACCGGCGCTCTGGGCCTGCACCAGCAATCGTATAGACTTCTCCTTGTCCCGGGGTGCCGCGCGAGCCGCGTCGACAAAGATCGACACCGCCTCCAGTTCCCGGTCGCAGTCACAGTCCGTCCGACCAGCCTCGGCGACAATCTCCGTCATCCGTGTGTACTGGTCGGTATAGGTTGCCAGGAAGTAGGTGTATTCCCGCAGGCTGCTCTCGGTCGCGGGAAATTCTTCCACGATGCGTTCAAAGACCACCTGGGCATCGCCGTAGCGCTGCTGGGCAATATAGTGCGGCGGCAATCTCTGCAGGACCCACTTCAGGGCCCGATCATTGTTCGATTCATCCAACTCATGCTCTGTCACCCGCTCCAGCGCCTTGATGGCACGCTTGGGCTGGTTATTGAGTTCGTACCATATGGATTTATTGGCATAGAGCCAGAGATTGTCCGTACCCAACTCCTCGGCGCGATCAAAGGACGCCATGGCAGCATCGAACTCGTGCATTGCAGTTTGGTAATAACCCAGCAGCACATAGATGTCGGCAAATTCCGGATCTACCTTCAGGGCATTTTTCAGGATGGTCATTGACAGCCGGGTCGACTCGGAGGGCCGGTACGCACTGAAACCGCGCTCCTTGCGAGTCTGCAGACGCGCCATCTCTATGTAGATCGGCATATAGGCGTTGTCCAGCACCAGGGCGCGATCCAGGAGAACACCCGCCCGGGCCAGGTCCTTGTCACGGCCCGAGAAATCTATCAGCGCCTTGGCGCGCTTGTGCAGGGCCACTGCCTGTTCGTGTGCCGGCGGTTGCTCGAACCCAATCAATTCAAAAAATGTATCCGAGCTCACGTCCTCAGCCATCACCGCTTCCTGCACGGCCCAGAAGCTCTTGGAGCGGTCAGTGGGTGACTGCCCCACAAGAATATACCCGTCGTGGCGATCCAACTGGCTGTACTCGATACGGTCCAGGGCGAAGTCGTGTGCGTCCAGCGCTCTGATCACGGACTGTACCGCGGCCACCGGCACCCCTTCGCCAAAGATGATGCTGCCGGGACAAGCACGGCACACCGCCAGGCTCAGGTCGATGATTTCCGGCGGCACCCCTTCCTTTACCAGCTGTTTGTTGAATTCGATGTAGTTCGGCACGTTGCGAAAAACCCGAACAGCCTTTACACCCTTGAAGACCTGCGAATTGGGCGTGGCCACCACACCCAGCGAGTCGGCATCGGGCCAGTCGATACTCACCTGGTGATACTGCTCGTAGTAGTTCCTGTCGCGGCGGTAGGGATCATACATCTGCGCACGGACCTTGCTGATGTGGTAACCGTCGGGCCGGTCGCTGTGGCGGCTTAGCAGGGCCACCCCTTTGGATTGTCCGGGCGCCGTCTTCAGGCCCACATTGGAATGCCAGCCGCCGTCCGTCATATGCAGCGCGACGTAGCCGTTGCCGTGTTTTTGTTCCAGGGAGTAGGTCACCTCGACCCTGGCCTCCCAGAAATTGACATCCACCAGGTTGAGTTGATCGACACCGGTGTGAGACGCAGGGCCGATTAACTCGCCTTTCTTGGCCATGGGGATGGGGAGGTCAGGAAGAGACTGGCCTGTCTCCTTCTGCCAGGCGTATAAACCGAAAGCTGCAATCAGTGCCAGGACCAGCAAGCCCTGTCGGCCCGACCCGCTGGTTTCCGTCGTTTTCCGTCCCCTGGATTCGTCGCGCACCGCGCGCTCTACCCGCTCAACCATGACCAGGTTCCCCCTGTTTCATTTCCCAATGTATTTATAGGTATGAAATGAGATTACTTAATAGCTTTGGCGAAGTAAAACGTGATTGCTGATCTGTGACGCAGGTCGAAAAATCATGGCTCCCCGGTCAAGCCGGGGGTGACGCGGTCTCTCAATCCCGCCAGGCGCTGGGATCGATATCCAGGTCGGACCAGGCCTCGGGATCGAACTGTGGCCTGTCTGTCGTCGCGCTTTGCTGGTCGAAATCCCTGAGGATGCGGAAACAGACCTTGCCCAACAACAACAAGGCGGCGAGGTTGACCACACCCAGCAGCCCCATGGTCAGGTCGGCGAAGACGAACACGGTGCCCAGGTCCTGTAGCGAACCCCACAAGACCAGGGCTAGTACCAGTACCCGGAACACGTTGAACAGGTGCTGGTTCTCCTCGCTGAAGTAGTTGAGGCTGTTCTCCCCCAGGTAGTAGTTGTACATGATGGAACTGAAGGAGAAGAGCAGCAACGCGATGCTGACGAAACCCTGGCCCCAGGCACCGACGTGTTCGGCCAGGGCGGTCTGGGTTAACGCCACGCCGTTCACACCTTCGGCGCCGGGTTGGTAGGCATCCGACAGCAGGATGATGCTGGCGGTGCAGGTGCACATGATAATCGTGTCGATGAATACGCTGAGGGATTGCACCATCCCCTGGTTGGCGGGATGCGGCACATAGGCGACGGCGGCGACATTGGGCGCGCTGCCCAGACCGGCCTCGTTGGAAAACAGACCCCGCTTGATGCCCTGCATGACCACCGCGGCAAATCCGCCGGCCACGGCCTCCTCCAGGCCCATCGCCGAGCGCACGATATGCATGAGGACTCCCGGCACCTCGTCGTAATCGAGAATCAGCACGGTAATCGCCATCAGGAAATAGCCCAACGCCATCACCGGCACGATGATTTCCGCGACCACCGCGATGCGCTTGATACCCCCGAAGATGATGGCGGCCAGGGCAACCACCAGGAAAGTACCGGTCATCCAGGTGGGGATGCCGAAGGAGGCCTCCACCGAGGTGGCCACGATATAGGACTGCACCGAGTTAAATCCGAAACCGAAAGTGATCAGCAGCAAGACCGAGTAGAGGGCCGCCATCCAGGGCTTCTTCAGGCCGTGGCTCATGTAGTAGGCGGGGCCGCCGCGGTAAGTACCGTCGGGCTCGGCGCGCTTGTAGAGCTGGGCCAGGGAACATTCGAAGAAACTGGTGGCCATGCCCATGAGGCCGATCAGCCACATCCAGAACACGGCCCCCGGACCACCGAGGGTGATCGCCACCGCAACACCGGCAATATTGCCGCCGCCGACACGGCCGGCCACACTCACGACCAGTGCCTGGAAGGAGCTGACGTGGTTTTTCTCGTGGTGGATACCCCGGGCCAGGGAGCGGAACATGCGCCCGAAAAAGCGGAACTGCACGAAGCGGGACGCCACCGTGAACCAGAGGCCGAGGCCGACCAGCATCACGATCAGCACATAACTCCAGAGGAAATCACTGACCGTGGTCAACATACCAGGGAGCTCCTGTATGGTTTATTCGGTAACCCCGAAGAAGAAGATGATTGCCACTGCCGGTGGCACCAGGTAGCGCAGCAGGAAATGCCAGATCTTGAACAGGGTCTCGCTCTCGAAGGCGAGCTCCTCCGCCGTGACCCGCGTGCTGACAAACCAGCCGACAAATACCGCAATCAGCAGTCCACCCAGCGGCAAGAGTATCTGGTTGGAGAAGTAATCCAGCACACCATTGAGATCCCTGCCGAACATCTGCAGTTCCGACAGGACATTATAGGAGAGGATGCTGAAGACACTCAGTACCGCCACGGAACCGACCACGGCGAGCGCGGACTTGTGGCGCGCGAAGCCGTGATGATCTTCCATCCAGGCGGTGACACACTCGATCAGGCCGACCATGGAGGTAATGCTGGCCACCGATAACAGGGTGAAGAACATGACGCTGAAAAACCAACCGCCGGGCATCTGGGCGAAGGCCACCGGCAGGGTCTCGAAAATCAGCCCGGCACCCGCGTCGGGATCGAGGCCGTTGTTGAATACCGCCGGGAAAATCACCAGGCCGGCCAGTATGGCCACCATGGTATCGGCGAAGACGATAATGACCACGGATCTCGGGATCGAAATCTCCCGGGGCAGGTAAGCGCCGAAGGTCATCATGCCGCCCATGGCGACACCGATGGAGAAAAAGGCCTGGCCGATGGCCACCAGGAAAACCCCGGGGGTAATCTTGCTGAAGTCGGGCTCGAACAACCACACCAGGGCTTCCTTCATGCCGCCGGCGAACACGTTGTACAGGGCCAGCCCGGCGAGCAGGACGAACAGCGTGGGCATCAGCACCTTGACCGCTTTCTCGATACCACCCTGCACCCCGGAATAGATGATAAACCCGGTAATCCCCAGTCCCGCCAGGGTCCAGCCCACCATGCCGACGGGGTCCGCCAGCACCGCCTCAAACTGGGCTTCGGCGACAGCGCTGTCGACACCTGCGAAACCGGTGGTAATGGCCTTGAACAAGTACCAGAGTACCCAGCCAACCACACCGGCATAGACAATTTCGATAGTATAGGCGGCGAGGAGGCCCATGTGGCCCACCAACTGCCAGCCCTTGTGCTGGCCCTCGGAAGTCGCAATATTGCGAACCGACAGGGGTGGACTCATCTTGCCGCGGCGGCCGATGAACAGTTCCGCCAGGAGGATCGGCACACCGATACCGAAGGCACAGGCGAGATAGACCATCACGAAGGCGGAACCGCCATTTTCGCCCGCTACATAGGGAAAGCGCCAGATGTTACCCAGGCCGACGGCGAAACCCACCGAGGCCATAAGAAATGCGAAGCGGGATGAAAAGCTTTCGTGGCTGCCCCCGGATAGTGCCATCTTATTATTCTCCGTGCGAAAAGGGGTCAGAGCCCTTTTTTAACTGTTATTTTTAGAAAAGGGGTCAGAGTCCATAAAAGGGCTCTGACCCCTTTTTGTTATCCTAACAGACTTCAACCACCGTGCCATTAGCGGTGCCGCCACCCTCGCAGATGGCCAGCAATCCGTATCGCTTGCCGCTGCGACGCAGTTCGTGCACCAGGGTGGTCATCAACTTGGCGCCGGTGCCGCCCAGCGGATGACCCAGGGCCTGGGCGCCGCCGTTGACATTGAGCTTGTCCATGTCGGCATCCAGTGCCTTGGCCCAGGACATAGGCACGGAACCGAAAGCCTCATTGACCTCGAACAGGTCGATGTCGTCCATGCTCATCCCGGCCTTTTCCAACACCACCTGGGTGGCTTTGATCGGGCCTTCCAGCATGATGACCGGATCAGTGCCGACCACGGACATGGCGACGATTTTCGCCAGTGGCGTCAGACCGTGTTTCTCCACGGCTTCGCCGCTGGCCACCAGCACCGCCGAGGCACCGTCACAGATCTGTGACGCCATAGCAGCGGTGATAATGCCACCCTCCTGCAAGGGCTCCAGACCGCGGATCGCGTCCAGGGTGGCGTCCATGCGGATACCTTCATCCTGGGTGTGCATCTCCAGGCTGCCGTCTTCGAGTTCCACCTCGATAGGCACGATCTCGTTGTCGAAGCGATTCTCCTCCACCGCCTGCTTTGCTTTCACATGGGATGAAAGGGCAAATTCCGCCAACTCATCGCTGCTTAATTCATACTTCTCGGCCAGCATTTCGGCGCCGGCAAACTGGCTGAACTGGATGCCGGGATAGCGCTTCTGGATTTCCTCGCCATAGGGCGTACCGTGCTCCATCTTGTAGCCGTCGATGATGCTGGCGCCAATGGGCACCTGGCTCATACTCTCGACGCCACCAGCTATAACCACGTCCTGGGTGCCGGACATCACCGCCTGGGCGGCGAAGTGGATAGCCTGCTGGCCCGATCCACACTGACGATCGACAACAGTTCCCGGGACAGACTCGCCGAGTACCGAGGAAATACAAACATTGCGACCCAGGTTGCTGCTCTGGGCACCGACCTGGCTGACGCAGCCGAAGATCAGGTCATCGACCGCCTCCGGATCGATACCGCTGCGCTCGACCAGGGCATCGACGACTTTGGCGCCGAGATCGATCGGGTGAACTTTGGACAGGCGGCCGTTCTTGCGGCCACCGGCGCTGCGCACAGCCGCGCAGATATAGGCTTCACTCATGCTGAGACTCCAATAGGTTGTGTGGCATTTTCCAGCCAGGTCAGTGTGTCGGAATCGAGGTGCGGTGAAATCTTCTCGCGCACCTCGGCGTGGTAATCGTTGAGCCAGTCCAGCTCGTCATCGGTGAGCAGCTCCGTGTCCACCAGGCGGTTATCGAAGGGCACCATGGTGATCGCCTCGAACTCGAGCATGCCGGGGCCGTCGCTGTTGCTGGCGGGGCTTTCCTGCACCACCACCAGGTTTTCGCAGCGGATACCATAGCAATCGTCCTTGTAGTAACCCGGCTCATTACTGAGCACCATGCCAGGCTTCAGGGCGTAGGTATTGGGGACCTTGGCGATCCTCTGGGGACCCTCGTGCACCGAGAGAAAGGCCCCGACACCGTGGCCGGTACCGTGGTCGTAATCCAGGCCCTCCTGCCACAGAAACTGGCGCGCGAGCACGTCGAGCTGCGAGCCCGTGGTCCCCTCGGGGAAGACCGCCTGGTCCAGCGCGATATGACCCTTGAGTACCAGCGTAAAGCGACGCCGTACCTCGTCACCGGGATCGCCGATGGCCACCGTGCGCGTGATATCAGTGGTGCCGTCCAGGTACTGGCCGCCGCTGTCGACCAGGTAGACCGAGTCCATTTCCAGGCCGGCTTCCTTTTCCGCATTCATGTGGTTGTAGTGACACATGGCGGCGTTACCGGCGGCGGCAGAGATCGTGTCGAAACTGGTGTCCTGGAACAGCTCCTGTTCGGCGCGGAAGGCGTAGAGCTTGTCTGACAGTTCGGCCTCCGTATGCAGCTTGCCCGCCGCAACCTCCGCATCCAGCCAGGCCAGGAAGTGCACCTCGGCAACCGCGTCGCGGATATGGGAATCGCGCATGCCCTGCACCTCGGTTTCGTTCTTGCAGGCCTTGGGCAGGATCACCGGGTCGTCGTCCGCCACCAGTTCGGCGCCGGCGCGTTCCAGCGCCAGTTGGCACCAGGCATTGGCGGTATTGGGATCGGCCAGGACGGTGTGACCCGATAGCGCGACAAACGCCGCCGGGGCCTCCGCCTCGGCATGCACTTCCACCCCCTCCCCCACGTGCTCGGCAAAGCCGGCGGGAATCTTGTCCGGGTTGGTGAAAAACAGCATGCGGCCATCGCTGTGCAGAATCGCGAAACCCAGTACCAGTGGCAGGCAGGGAATATCACGGCCGCGGATATTCAGCAGCCAGGCCACGGAATCGGCGGCAAAGATCAGCGCCGCCTCGGCGCCGTTGTCTTCGATAGCCTTGCCGATGGCCTTGCGCTTGTCGGGACTGGAATGCCCCGTGTATTGCTCATCCAGCAGGATAGCCTCGTGCACTTCCGCTACCGGCCGGTCCTCCCAGCTGAGGTCGATGGGGTTCTGTTCCAGCTCCACCAGCTCGATGCCGTGTTTGCCCAGGACCTTGAGGGTGTTTTTCTGCCAGGCCAGCAGGTGCATACGCGGGTCGTAACCGACTTTCGCGCCCTGCTCCAGCTGCTTCGCCAGCCAGGGGATATTGGGGTCTTCCACCAGGTGCAGGATCTCGAACAACTCCTCGGATACCTGCTGGCGCACCTGCACCGTGTAACGCCCATCGACAAAAATAGCCGCACGGTCCTTGAGCACGATGACCACGCCGGCGGAACCGGTGAAGTCGCTGATCCAGCGCATACGCTCGTTGTGTTCGGGAATGTATTCGCCAAGGTACTCATCGGCCCGGGGCACGATGAAAGCATCCAGTTCCATGGCCGCCATATGTTCGCGCACCGCGGCCAGGTGTTGTGCTATTCGTTCCATGCTTCGTCCTCGAAAATATCTTTCTTCTGAACGTACCAGTCGACGCCGTCGTGGTCGCGCTCGCGATGGGCCAGACGGCGGCCGATCAGGCAATTCAGGTGTGCCAGGGTCTCGCCGGTGGCGAGCTGTATCGAATTCTCGTCAATTTTGCGCCGGAACAGTGGAGTGAAACAATCCACCGCCCGACGCGGCTCCGCCAGGTACTCGTAGAGTTTATCCAGGTCGCGCTCGTGTGATTCGATAATCTGCACCAGCCGCACATGCAGGCCGTAAAACGGCGCCTCGTGGGCGGGCAATACAAGCACATCGTCCGGCAGGGTGTCGCGGATATAGGCGCAGGAGCGCAGCCACTCCTTGAGGTTGTCGCCGCGCGGCTCGGTGGGGAAACAGCTGACATTGGGAGTAATACGCGGCAGTACCTGGTCACCGGAAATCAGCAGCTTCAGGGCCGGGCAATACAGGGCGATATGCTCGGGAGAGTGCCCGCTGCCGGGGACCAGCTGCCAGTAGCGCTCGTCGATGCGAATAGTTTCACCGCCCTGCATGCGCCGGTAACTGTCCGGCAGGGGCGACACCGCGGCACCGAAACGACCGAAACGCTTGCGGTAGGCCTCCAGCTGCTCCTCGTCAAAACCCGCACCGCGGTAAAAACTTATGGCCACGTCGGGGGCGGGTCGGCCGGTATCACTGACCAGGGAGCGGCACATCAGGAACTCCTGCCGCGACATCCACAGTTCACAGTCGAAACGCTCACAAATCCAGCCGGCAAGGCCCACGTGATCCGGGTGCAGGTGGGTGCAGATAACACGCTTGACCGGGCGCCCGCCCATAAACCCGGTAAACAGGTTTTCCCACTGCTCGCGGGAAGACTTCATATCCAAACAAGTATCGATGATGGTCCAGCCGTCGCCGTCTTCCAGCAGCCACAGGTTGATATGGTCCAGGGACATGGGCATGGAAAAGCGGACCCAGTAAACGCCTGCTGCCACCTCGACCGGTACGCCGGGCTCCGGATCTGCCTTCTTACCCCAGGGATAGCTCAGACCGAGGACGGTTTCCGATTTTTTTTCCAAAAGCTGATTTCCTGCTGTATCGCGCCAGCCGCGCAGTGTACCACGCAATCAGCCAATCTTTAGTGCGTCGTAACGCTTGATTCCATCGCTGCAGCCCGCATACTACGCGCCTTAAGCACAACGGGGGCGTGGGATGGCAAAACGGGTCTATCTGTTCAATGAGGGCAGCCGGGACGACAGGGAATTACTGGGCGGCAAGGGTGCCAACCTCTGCGAAATGACCGCCATGGGCCTGCCGGTCCCCTACGGCTTTGTCATTACTACCCCCACCTGTCGTGAGTTCTTCGAAGCGGGCAATAAGCTCCCCCGCCATCTGCAGACCGAGTACAACGTGGCCCTGAAGCTCGTGGAAGAGCGCATGGGCAGCCGCTTCGGCGACCCGGATAACCCGCTGCTGTTTTCAGTCCGCTCCGGCGCACCGGTCTCCATGCCCGGCATGATGAACACCATCCTCAACCTGGGTATGAACGATCTCATTGTCGAGGGGCTGGCCCGGAAGACAGACAACCCGCGATTCGCCTACGACTCCTACCGCCGTTTTATCCAGATGTTTGCCGATGTGGTGCTGGAAGTAGACGGCGACCCCTTTGAGGAGGAGATCGAAAAATACAAGGCCACCCACGGCAAGAAAAATGACACCGACATGGATGCCGAGGACTGGAAAGCCATTGTCGACATCTTCAAGGAACTGGTGAATTTCCCTCAGGATCCGCAGGTGCAACTGCGCCAGGCTATCGAGGCGGTGTTCCTGTCCTGGAATACACCCCGCGCCATCGTCTACCGGGAGATGCACAACATCCCGGAAACCATCGGCACCGCCGTGTGTGTGCAGGCCATGGTTTTCGGCAACTACGGTGACACCTCCGGATCCGGTGTGGCCTTCACCCGCAATCCCTCCACCGGGGAGCACAAGTTCTTCGGCGAATTCCTGGTCAATGCCGCCGGCGAGGACGTGGTGTCCGGTATCCGCACTCCCGAACCGATCTCCGACCTGGAAAGGGAGATGCCCGCCATCTACAAGGAGCTGTACGAGACCCAGCAGCGCCTGGAAAAACACTATCGCGACATGCAGGACCTGGAATTCACCATCCAGGAGGGCAAGTTCTACATGCTGCAGACCCGTTCCGGCAAACGCACCGGTCGGGCCTCCATCAAAATCGCAGTCGACATGGTCAACGAGGGACTGATCAACGAGAAGGAGGCCCTGTTACGGGTTTCACCGGAACACGTGGAGGCATTCCTGCACCCGATGGTCGACCCGGACCAGAAACGCGACATTGTCGCCACCGGCTTGCCCGCCAGCCCCGGCGGGGCCACTGGCAAGGTGGTATTTTCCGCCGACGAAGCCGTCGAAGTGGCGGAGGACGGCACACCCGTGATCCTGGTGCGCCGGGAGACCACGCCTGAGGATATCCATGGCATGAAGGCTGCCGAGGGTATTCTGACCGAGCTGGGTGGTATGACTTCCCACGCCGCCGTGGTGGCACGGGGTATGGGCGTGTGCGCAATTACCGGCGCAGGCACCCTCAGCATCGATTATGCCAAGGGTATGGTCACCACCGAAGACGGCACCGTCATCAATCGCTTCGACGAGATCACCCTGGACGGCTCCACCGGCGATGTGATGCTCGGCGATATACCCAAGACTGAGGCGTCCTCCAGCGACGATTTCCAGACCCTGCTGTCCTGGGCAGACAAGTATCGCCGTCTCAAGGTGCGCGCCAATGCCGAAACCCCGGAGGATGCCTCGAAGGCCAGGGAACTGGGCGCGGAAGGGATTGGCCTGTGCCGAACCGAACACATGTTCTTCGAGGCCGACCGCATCGACCTGATGCGCGGCATGATTCTCTCGGAGAACAAGGAAGAGCGCCAGAGCTACCTGGACAAGCTGTTTCATTTCCAGAAAGCCGACATGAAAGCCCTGTTCGAGGTGATGCACGACCTGCCGGTAACCGTGCGCCTGCTGGACCCACCCCTGCACGAATTCCTGCCCCACACCGAGGAAGACCTGCAGGCCCTGGCCGAGCGCATCGGTAAACCGGCATCGAAGATCCGCGAGACCGCCCGCAACCTTCACGAGGTCAACCCGATGCTGGGTTTCCGCGGGTGCCGACTGTCTATCGTGCATCCCGAGATCACCGAGATGCAGGTGGAGGCAATCATCTCGGCGGCCATCGATGCCCACGAGGCCGGTTTGAATCCCTACCCGGAGATCATGATCCCGCTGGTAATCAATGTCCGCGAAATTCGAATCATTACCGAGATCATCGAGCGCGGCATACTCAAGGCCATGCACGAAAAGCAGGTGTCCATCCCCTACAAGATCGGCACCATGATGGAAACGCCCCGCGCCTGCCTCGGAGCCAAGCGCCTGGCCCCGGCGGTGGAATTCATGAGCTTTGGCACCAATGACCTGACCCAGATGACCTACGGATTTTCCCGGGACGACGTCGGCAAGTTCATCCCTGCCTACCTGACCAGCAAAGTGGTCGACCGCGACCCCTTCGTGTCACTGGACCAGCGCGCCGTCGGCCGCCTGATGCAGATTGCCATAAAGGACTCCAAGCTCCGCAAGAAAGGGATCAAGTACGGTATCTGCGGGGAACACGGCGGCGACCCGGTATCGATTCAGTTCTGCCATGAAATCGGCCTGGATTACGTCAGCTGCAGCCCCTTCCGGGTACCGGTAGCGCGCATCGCCGCGGCCCAGGCCAATGTGAGCGGGGATATTCCCGACTGACCGCGCCGGACGGTTAGCGGTTCTTGAGGGTCAACAGGCCCATCTCGATCACGCTCTCCGGTGACTCGACCAGGTGGGCCATGGATTGCACGACCTTGCGGTCCTGGGGTTGCGGAGCCATGTGGGACTTGCTGCAGATAAGGCTCGATACCCCGTGAACCAGGGCCCAGGCATAGCCACCGAGCTCATGCAAAGGGCGGTCGACAAACACACCACGTTCGATGCCATCGGCAATACACTCCAACATCACCGCGTAACTGGCCTCCCCCGCCTCCTGCACCTCCGGGTAATCCCGGATATCGACGATGGATGAGTCGAAAAACAGCTGGTACATGGCCGGGTTGCCGGTAGCCCAGCGGATGTAGGCCCGGCCGAGCTCAACGAAGCGTTTCTCCACGTCATCCGGGTGCCGGGCGGTGACTTCCAGCAGAGATTCCCGCAGATCCACGAATCCGCGACGGACCATGGCCGCAAACAGGCAGGTCTTGGTCTTGAAATGCCGGTAGGGCGCCCCCTCGGAAACCCCTGCTTCGCGGGCAAGGGCCCGCAGGCTGATGGATTCAGCACCCTCGGCGGACAGCTGCTGCCGGGCGAGTTCGACCAGGGTCTCGCGCAGGCTGCCGTGGTGGTAGGGGCGGGCTTCTTCGGGCATAGGGTCACTCTAACATTTGGACTTGACAGGACAAGCCAACAATGTAAACATTGCTTACAATGTATGCAACACTTATTTTTTGATCGAGTTCGACACAAGACGCGTATACCCCGGTAATTATGACTAATTCACTCCACAATCAGCTGATCTTGCGACGCCCCTTGCGCCTGAGCGTAGGGCTTGTCGGTGCGCTGGTGTTCCTGGCTGCCGCGGCGATGGTCAGCTCGGTGCGCGCCAAATCCTCCGAGACCATGACGACCTCGCCGGTAGCGGTGAGCAGCCAGACGCTGCAGCGCGATGCCAGCTACACCGTGCAGCGGGTCTACGCCGGCCGCCTGTCTCACCGCCGCGATGCCCTGCTTGGCTTCCAATTTGGCGGGCGGGTTGCGGACATCCAGGTTGAGGAAGGTTCACAGGTTCAAAAAGGTGACACGCTCGCTACCCTGGATATGGCACAACTGCAGGCTCGCCTCGACAGCGCCAATGCCCAGTTTGCCAATGCCGAGGCGCGCCTGGCAGTGGCCCAGGCGGATTTCGAGCTCGCCAATATCAATTACAAGCGCCGTACCAACCTGATCGACCAGGGCCACATATCCAGCCAGCAACTGGATGACGCGAAGTTCACCCTGCAAAAGGCGGAAGCCACCCTGGACGTGGCCGGTACCAGCGTGGACCAGGCCAAGGCGGAACTGTCGGCGGTGCAGGTCCAGATCGACGAGGCCACCATCGAGGCGCCCTTCGCCGGAATCGTACAGAGCCGGCTGATGGACGAGGGTGTTATTGCCGCCCCGGGCCAGGCGGTACTGCAGCTAGTGGAACACGGGGTCATGGAAGCGCGTATCGGTGTACCCATCGACGTGGCCGGTAAGCTGAGTGTCGGCAACTCCTATAGCTTCGCCAGTGGCGGTACCGAGCTCAGCGGTGAGCTGCGCAAACTGCTGCCCCAGGTGGATGCCGCAACCGGCACCGTTACCGCGCTTTTCGACCTGCGCTCCGAAGCACTGTTTGCCGGCGCCCTGGTGGAACTGAAGTTCGAAATCGAGGTACAGCAGGAAGGCTTCTGGGTACCCCTGGCAGCCCTGTCGGAAAGTCACCGTGGGCTCTGGTCGGTGCTCGTGGTTGGCCCGGACAACACGGTTGAATCGCGCCTGGTAGAAGTCATTCACCGCGAAGAGCAGCGGGTATTCGTGCGCGGCACCCTGGACGATGGCGACCAGATTATCGAGAGCGGCGTCGATCGCGTCGTGGTCGGCCAACTGGTGAATATTCGTGACTGAGCGTAAGCACCGGTCCATGGACCTGGCCAACGCCTTCTACCGTTACCCGCGGCTGACCTTCCTGGTCTTCGCTTTCATTATGGTCACCGGTTTCTCCGCCATGCAGCTGCTGGCGCGTCAGGAAGACCCCGCCATGGCCGAGCGCTACGCTACGCTGTTCGCCTACCTGCCGGGTGCTTCCGCCGACCGCATGGAGTCACTAGTGGCGGAGAAAATCGAGCGCAAGTTGCTTGAGATACCGGAGCTGAAAACACTCCACTCCAGTTCCCGCGACGGCAATGTCAGTTTCCGTTTCGAGCTGGATGACTCGGTGCCGCCCAGCCAGACAGACCTGGTCTGGAGCGATGTGCGGGACAAGATCAATGACGTGGAACCGGAACTCCCGGCTGGCACCTGGACCAGGTTCGAAATCCGCGGTCCCCTGGCCATCACCCTCGCCGTGGCCTTGCAGTCTGACAATGCACCCCTGTCGGTGCTGACACGCCTGGCCGACGAGCTGGAATCACGGCTGACTACCCTGCCCGGCACCAAGCGTACCGAGATATTCGGTGAGAGCGAGGAAGAGATACTGGTGGAGGCCAACTCCTATGCCCTGAGCCGCGCCGGTATCAGTATGCGACAACTGGCCGCAGTGATTGCCAGCTCTGATACGCGGGTTGCTTCGGGCACCTTCGAAGGTGATGCCAGCTCCCTCCTGGTCGAGGTTAAAGGCGAACTGGACACGGTCGAGCGTATTCGCGGTATCCCGGTTCCGGTGCCCGGCAGCCAACAGTTCCTGCGCGTGGCCGATCTCGCCACGGTGAAAAAGCATTTCCGCGACCCTCCGGAAACCATTGCACTGGTATCCGGCCGGCAGGCGGTAGTGGTCACCACCCAGATGGAGCCCGGACGCCGGGTCGACCAGTGGAGCGATCGGGCCAAGGCCATCGTCGCCGAGTTTGAGCGCGAGTTGCCGGGCCAGGTAAAGCTCGAAATCATCGCCGACCAGAATTACTACACCGATGAGCGGCTGTCCTCCCTGGTGGTGAACCTGGGCCTGGCGGTGCTCCTGGTGCTGCTTATCCTGCTGCTGTTTATGGGCATTCGCTCGGCGCTTATTGTTGCCCTGTCACTGCCCCTGACCCTGGCCATGGTGCTGGCGGGCCTGCACTTCCTGGATATTCCCCTGCACCAGCTCTCGGTAACCGGGCTGATCATCGCCCTGGGATTGCTGATCGACAACGCAATCGTGGTGGTGGAGGAATACCGCAAGGAGCGCTTCAAGGACGCCACGGTGAGCGAGGCGATCTCAGAGTCGATCCGTCACCTGTTCGTCCCGCTTCTGGCCTCGACAGCTACGACTATCATGGCCTTCCTGCCGATCACCCTGACCCCCGGCGGTGTCGGCGATTTCACCGGTGACATGGCCGTGGCAGTGGTGCTGTCGGTAGGCAGCTCCTTCCTGCTGGCCATGACAATTGTGCCCAGCGTGGCGGGTTATATCGACCGCCGCTTCGGTGCCATCGAGCGCGGCGAGAACGCACCCTGGTATGTCGACGGCCTGTATTCGAAACAATTGTCGGGCAACTACCGCCGCTCACTGGAATGGGCGCTGGCAAAACCCAGTCGCGGCATTCTCTGCTCCCTGGTGCTGCCGCTGGTGGGCTTCCTGGCCTTCAGCTCGCTGACCAAGACCTTTTTCCCGCCGGTCGACCGCAACCAGTTCCAGGTGCAGTTGACCCTGCCCAGCCACACTCCGATCAGCGAAACCCTGGCGGCCACCCAGCGCGCCCGGGAGATCCTGCACGACTATCCGCAGGTGGTGGAGAGTCACTGGTTTATCGGCGAGAGCGCGCCCCAGGTGTTCTACAACATGATCGGCGGCAACGAGGGTGTCGGCAATTTCGCCAATGCCTTTGTCACCACCGCCGATGTCGACGACCCGCGTCGCATACTGGCCGATGTCCAGCGCAACCTGATGGAAGCCTTCCCCAGCGCACGCGTCCTGGCCCTGCCCTTCGAACAGGGTCCACCGGTAGATGCACCGGTGGAAGTACGCCTGCTCGGCCCGGAACTGGCGGAACTGCGCCGGCTCGGCAACGAGGTACGCCTGGTACTGTCGCAAATAGAGGGCGTAACCTATACCGATGCCACGCTGTCCAGCAGCACCCCGCGCCTGACCCTGTACCCGGATGAAAACCGCACCTCGCTGGCCGGGCTATCCAAGAGCGACTTGCCCCACCAGATTCGCGGTGAACTCAGCGGCGAAATTGCCGGCGCGGTCATGGAAGGCCGTACCGAGATTCCGATTCGCGTGCGCAGCGGTCGCGATATCCGCAGCGACCTGACCGGCTTTTCGAGCATACCGATCACCAGCCAAAACCAGGGGGCGGCAAGCGGTGCCACTATCCCCCTGGAAGACCTGGCCGACATCAAGCTGGAGCCCGCTACCAGCCTGATTCGCCATTACCAGGGCCAGCGCGTGAACAACGTGAAGGCCTACCTGATGCCCTATGCCATTCCTTCGGTGGTGATGGCACAGGTGAATGAGCAACTGGCCGCGGGCGCAGTTAGTCTGCCCGAGGGCTATCGCCTGGAAATCGGCGGCGAACAGGAAGAACGCAGCGAGGCGGTGGGCAAGATCATGAGTACCTTCGTGATGTTCCTGTTCCTGATGATGGCGGTGATCGTGATGTCACTGAACTCCTTCCGCCAGGCGGGTATTATCGGCCTGGTCGGACTGCTTTCGGTGGGCCTGGCCATCTTCGGCGTCTGGTTATCCGGTTTCCCCATGGGCTACATGGCACTGATCGGTACACTGGGCCTGGTAGGCCTGGCAATCAACGGTGCGATTATCGTGTTGTCAGCGCTGAAAGCCAACGACCAGGTGTTGGCCGGCAAGCTGGAGCCGACGGTACAGGTGGTGATGGATTCCACCCGCCATATCCTCGGCACCACGGCGACAACCATCGCCGGCTTCCTGCCGCTGATCATCTTCGGCGGACACTTCTGGCCGCCCCTGGCCATGGCGATTGCCGGTGGTGTGGCGGGCTCAGCAATATTGGCACTGTACTTCGTGCCGGCCATGTTCCTGGTTATCAATCGTCGACAGGCGGAGCGACGCATCGCCCTGGCAGAACCCAGCGATCAGCCGCCACCGCTGCAAAGCGCCGCCTAGATCTCCGGCAGCGCTTCGAACTCCTGGCGTCGGGCTTCGTACCACTTTTCCATTTCGCCTGGCTTCTGCATCAGCTCGCCCATGGCCTGCATGGCTTCCAGGTGAGCAGCGTCCTGGGCCTGGTGCATCTCCATCCCGTGCTGCTTGCTGAGTTCCGCCATTTCCTCGAAGGTATTGGCTCGGAATTCCAGGTCACAGGCGCCGCCAAGCTGTTTGCAGGTCATCATTTTCATTGATCTCTCCTTACCAATACTCGGGACGATTGAGCGCTTCCACACAACGGGGTTTTCCGGGTAGCTGTTCAATGTCACTGCCATCCAGTGACTGGCAAAGCCAACCCTCCGGCTGCGTCAATTCCAGAGGCGCCCTGACAATGTCTTCCGATACCTGCTCGAATCCCACTTTCGAATAGTAATTCGGATCGCCATAGGTAAATAGCAGGTTCACAGATTGCTGCCTTAACTGGTCAATACCGAAATTGATCAGCCGCTGGCCAACTCCCCTGCCCTGGTAATCCGTACGAACGGCGACAGGAGCCAGCAGAAAAACTGTCACTGATGTATCGAACCACATGCGTGTGAAAAAAATGCTGCCGATGACTTCCTCGTTCTCAGTGGCGACATGGCCAAAGACATGCGCCGGTTCAGTTTCAGTCATCAGGTCGTGCGCGAGCTTCCCAATCAGTGCGCCCTCGGACTCGCTATCGGACTCAGAAAAGGTGTTCCGGAACAGTTGTTCGATTTCCAACTGGTCAGCTGCTTGGTATGTCGATAACTGCATTAGTGCTGGCGGGAACGGCCTCCTGCAGTATCAATTCAATACCTGGAGCGCGAACAACAGGGTGCTGCCCACAATGGCGCCGAGAAAGAGCACATGGGCCACTCTAAGATCATCTCCGACATGCGTGAGCACGGGATCTTCCAGGCTTCGATACTCTCCAGAGAAGAGAAAACGCGTGACTGAGATTTCAGCGCCAATGGTCTTAGAGAAGGCGAGTTTGGGACTACCGATGCTGCTCCATCGATCATGATGTGATGTTCGGAGAATGCCCAGAAAACGATAGTGAAGCACGCACAGCCAGATACCCAGCGGGACGATCGCCCCGGTGAGGAACAATGCAATCTCCTTGCTCATTGGGAATTCCTCCATGCATGACAACCCAGATGATAGACCCTCGGTACGGGGTTTGTCAGCTGTCGCTACCAGCGTGTATTGCTCTCAGGTGCCTGTGTCGCAGGCGGAAAACCAGCGCATACACGGGCTTCAGCAGCTGTCCCAGCAGGGGCACCCTGCTCTCGTACTCCACCGTATCCGTGATCCGGCAGCCGCCGGGAATCGGCACAATTCGCCGCTCATGGGCCCACAATTTATTAACAGCGGAGGACGATTCCTCGGAGAAGCCTTCCCCGGGAGTAATTGCGCGGAAGTAGATCGAATGCAGATCAATGGGCAGGATTCTAAAGAGCAAAATCCAGCTTCTGAAAAGACGCTCCTGTACCGGCCAGTCAAAGATAGGACGGTCGGCCCATTCCGCGGGAACTGTCATTTTCACCAGGGGGCTCAGCTCCGCGTTGACCCCGTTCATCGTAAGCTTGGCAAAGACCTCTTCCACGGCCACCGGCAGCTCACTCGATTGTGTAATGCGGACCGTCGTCATTCAGCTGTCTTCCCAACAGATAAAGACAAGGCTCTCAAGTTTCGAGTACAGCTCCCTGTGGATTGAAGCGGCCGGTTCCTGGAAGGACTCAATGTGACGTACAGCATCATCAGACTGTGCCCGGTCGCGAAAATGCATCAGCAGTAAGTAAGCCTGCGACCGCTCTTCATCAGTGTCCAGGATCGTGTCGCTCTGTCGAATCCCGATCGGGTCGGCGCCCACCACCAGATCCAGCTCCTGCATGTGGGTCATGTATGCAGCCAGCGCCTGCCGAACCTCTTCCAGGTTCGACTCCTTCCTGATATCGAAGCAACTGAGCATGTGAAACAAAGCAATAGCCCTGAATAAGGAAGTTGTTAATCCAGCCTCAGTTCTCCTGGAGGGTAAACAGCTGAGTATTGCCCCCCTTGGCGACCACGTTATCGGTGCGGGTCTTCTCCGTCGCAAAGCGAAGCAGGTAGTGGGGTCCGCCGGCCTTGGGACCGGTGCCGGATAGTCCCTGACCGCCGAAGGGATTCACACCCACAACGGCACCGACCATATTGCGGTTGATATAGGTGTTACCGACCCGGGTGTGGTTAAACACATCGCGGGCGAAGCCATCGATGCGACTGTGCACACCCAGGGTGAGGCCGTAGCCGGAGGCATTGATCTGTTCCAGCACCGGTGTGATATCGGCACCCTTGTAGCGAATGATATGCAGCACCGGGCCGAACACCTCCTCGGGCAATTGCGAGAGACTGTTCAGCTCCCACACCTGGGGTGCGAAGAAGTAACCCGCACGGGTGCTTTCATCCAGTTCGCACTTGGCCAGCAGTTTCGCCTCCTTGCTCATGCGCAGCTCGTGTTGCTCCAGGCGCTGGCGGGCCTCCAGGTCGATCACCGGACCGATATCGGATGACAGCGAGGCCGGGTTGCCCACGCGGAGTTCTTTCATGGCACCGGCCAACATCTCGATGACGCTGTCGGCGATATCCTCCTGCAGGAACATCACACGCATGGCAGAGCAACGCTGGCCTGCACTCTGGAATGCAGAGGTAATGGCATCGTCCACCACCTGTTCCGGCAATGCCGTGGCGTCCACAATCATCACGTTGAGACCGCCGGTCTCGGCGATCAGCGGTGCGATTGGCCCTTCCCGTTGGGCCAGTTGCAGGTTGATCAACTTGGCGGTGTCGGTACTGCCGGTAAAGCACACGCCGGTGATACGCGGGTCCCTGACCAGTGCACCGCCGACTGCGGCACCATCACCCGGTAACAACTGAATCACATCACCGGGCACGCCGGCTTCCAGCAACAGGGAAACTGCCCGCGCGCCGATAACGGGGGTTTGCTCCGCCGGCTTGGCGATGACAGAGTTTCCCGCCACCAGTGCGGCCACGACCTGGCCACAGAAAATAGCCAGGGGGAAATTCCACGGGCTGATGCAGAGGAAAGTGCCACGACCGTGCAGGGAGAGTTCATTCACTTCCCCGGTAGGCCCCGGTAACACCTGCGAGCCGCCAAAGTGGGCCCTGGCCTGCTGGGCATAATAGCGGCAGAAATCCACCGCCTCGCGCACCTCGGACAATGCATCGTCGATGGTTCTACCCGCCTCCGAGACAATAATGCCCATCAGCTCTTCGCAGTTGGCCTCCATCAGCTCCGCCGCACGTTCCAGGCAGGCGGCACGAACTTCCACCCCGGCTGCCTCCCAGCCCGGTTGCGCCGCGGTCGCCCTGCTAAGCGCCGCCTCGATGGCGACTGCATCAGCTTCCACCACCTCGCCCACGACCCGCTCGGTATTGGCCGGGTCGATGACCTTCTGCTTGTCACCGCCGAACCAATCACCGCCCACAATCGGTGCCGCGCTGAGCACGCTGTGTTCGATAGTGGAAATTTTCTCCAAGAGTGGCGCCACCTCCAGCGGTTCATGCAGGTCGATGCCGGTGGCATTCAACCAGGGATGCGGTTCCGACATATAGATTTCCCGCGGTACCGGAATCTGCGGGTGTCGCCGCAGCGGCTGTTGCATGGCGAGCTCGCAGGGATCCTGGATCAGCTCCTCCGGCGGCACCTCGGCATCCATGAAGCGGTTGACGAAGGAACTGTTGGCGCCGTTTTCCAGCAGGCGCCGCACCAGGTAGGGCAGCAGATCCTTATGATTGCCCACGGGCGCATAAACACGGATTTGCGCATCCGGATTGTGATCGTGCAGTTCGTCGAAGAGCAGGTGTCCCATGCCGTGGAGGCGCTGGAATTCGAAGCTCTTGCCGTCGGCGGTGAGCTCTTCTACCAATGCCACCGTGTGCGCATTGTGCGTCGCGAACTGCGGGTAGATGGCATCCTGTGCCTCCAGCAGCCGTTCCGCACAGAGCTGGTAAGACACATCGCTGTGGCATTTGCGGGTGAATACCGGGTAATCCGACAAGCCCTGCTCCTGGGCGTGCTTGACCTCGCCATCCCAGTAGGCGCCCTTGACCACCCGCACCATGAATCGGTGCCCGGTTTCACGGGCCAGGGCGATCAGCCAGTCGGCGGTGACCAGGCCGCGCTTCTGGTAGGCCTGCAACACGAAGCCCAGTCCGTTCCAGTCCTTGAGTTCCGGGTCACGGGCCAGGGCCTCGAACAGGTCCAGGGAAATATCGAGGCGGTCGGCTTCTTCGGCATCGATACTGAAACCCATACCCCCTTCCCTGGCCTGCAGGCAGAGCTCCTTCACCTTGGGCAGCAGTTCGGCCATGACACGCTTTTTCTGGCGGAATTCGTAGCGCGGGTGCAGGGCAGAGAGTTTCACCGAAATCCCGTTGGCATGATCCACGGTGTCCCCCGGTTTCACCGTCGAGGCAATGGTGCGGATTGCCTCGGCATAGGCATCGAAATAGCGCCGGGCATCCGCCATTGTGCGGGCGCCCTCACCCAGCATATCGAATGAGAAACGGGTGCCGGGACGATTCTGGGCGACACCTTTCTTCAGCCCCTCCTCGATGGTGCGGCCCAGCACATACTGGCCACCCATTATCCGCATGGCCTGCAATACCGCTTGGCGCACCACTGGTTCGCCCAGGGTGCTCACCAGGTTGCGCACCCAATTGGCGGTATCGCCGGTAATCTCCTCATCCAGTCGGACGACCTTGCCCGTGAGCATCAAGCCCCACACCGAGGCATTGACGAAACTGGATGTGGACTTGCCCTTGTGGGCACCCCAGTCCCCGGACTGGATCTTCTCGGCGATCAGCCGGTCGGCGGTTTCATCATCGGGCACCCGCAACAGCGCCTCCGCCAGGCACATGAGCGCAATGCCCTCATTATTGGAGAGACCGAACTCCTGCAGGAAGGCATCCAGGGTGCCGGCCTTGTGACTCATGGCACGGCATTTTTCCACCATGGCAATAGCGCGCTCGCGAATCGAACCGCGCCGCTCAGGGCTCAACTTGCTGGCGGCGAGCAGTCCATCGACCACGGCTCTCTCATCGGCGCTGGTGGTCTCCCGGACCCGGTGCCGCAGCTCATCCAGTGACGGGGCCGGGCTGGAAGGGGAAGTGTCGGGTGTCATGGCATCATCCTCGCTGCAGTGACAGTCCAGTAATCTTGATAACTACAATATTAGTCGTTTTTCCGCTGCTGCATCGCCGACTTTAGGCCACTTAAATCAATTAAACCGGGATTTCACCCGGGTGACCCCCGGATCGAAGCCGGGGCTGACGCCGCGGCCGCGGCAAGCTACTATCCATGGGTTACCAATAACGATAAGTGAGAATGATCATGTCCGACGACAAGGCCAGCTACGACGACGTCAGCATCTATGACCTGACCCCGGAACGCGAGCGCGAGCTGCTGGAAAAGCAGGTGGAATGCGTCTTCATGTGGGGTAACAAGGACGGCCACCCTATCGGCGTGGTCATGAACTACATCTACCACGACGGGCGCCTGTGGCTGACTGCTACCGAGCAGCGCGCCCGCATCAAGGCCATCAAGCGGGACCCGCGGGTATCCGTGACGGTTTCCAGCATGGGCACCGATATGGGTCCCGGCAAGACTATTACCTACAAGGGCACCGTCATAATCCACGACGACCAGGCCACCAAGGATTGGTTCTACCCCGCCATGGGGGAGCTGCTCAACGGCTACCCGGCACCCAGTGTCGAGGCGGCGATAGAAATGCTCGACACACCCTTGCGGGTCATCCTGGAACTGGTGCCCGAGAAAGCCATCAAGTTTGACGGCGACAAAGTAGCCGAGTATTCGCACCAGGCGGCAGAGGCCGAAGCTTGAGCGCTGCGGAAATACCCCCCGAGGCGGATATCACCGCCCTGCGAGGCCACCGCTTTCCCGGCGGCGAGTACTGCATGGAACACTGGGAGAATTTCCTGCTCACTGCCTGCACCGGCGCCGAGTTGCTGCCGGGAGGCATGCTGCACCCCGTCGCGCTGTTCCATATGCCCATCCGCGGCAGCGGCACCAGCATTGCCGAGATGTTTGCCCTGGGCCAGGCCGAATCAGATCTCTCCATCCTGATCGAGAGTTACGACTGGGAAATGTTCGAGCCGCTCTACGAGGAGCAGCGCTACGACATCAGCGGATCCATTACCAGCGCCGAGCGCTGTCACAATGCACAGGACCAGGTCTACGACCGTGTCCAGTTCTGTTTCGAGGTCAATGCGCCCGCCGGGACACTGGCGGCACGCACCACCATCACCTGGCATTACACGAGGAATACCCTGTGAAGCACGAGGTTGGTGACAGTTTGCCGGAATGGATCATGGAGTCGGTCTCGGCCGAACGCATGCGTACCATGGCGGCGATCCTGCGCGACCCCAACCCGGTGCACTGGGATCGCGAGGCCGTGGCCGCCCTGCCACTGGGCCTGGGTGAGCGCACCATCAACCAGGGTCCGCTGGGGCTGTCCTACATCATCAATATGCTGCAGGCCTGGATGGGACCCGACTGCCTGCGCCGCATTGTCATGCGCTTCCCGAAGGTGGTGCTCGATGGCGACCGGGTAGTCGCCGGTGGCCGCATCACCGCACTGGAAGAGCAGGATGGGCAACAGCTGGCCCAGTGCGAAGTCTGGCTGGCTCGGGAGGGGGAAATACTGCTAGAGGGCGAGGCCAGTGTCTTACTCAGGGATCGTTAGATCCCTGCAGCCGACGCTGGTAAAGCTTCCACAGACCGATCAATGAGGCCCCGATCCAGAACAACTCGATCACGAAACTGGCCAGGTTGAAGGTAAAGCAGAGGCTGAACAGCAGGAAAGAGGCTCCGAAGAAATTCATCAGGTTGTAGGTGATTCCCTTGGGGTCCACTTTTTCCAGTTGCAGCAAAAAGTAGGCGACGACCACCAGGAAGGTACCGGTCATTCCGATGATGTCCGTGATGACCGTGCTCATGAGCGGGGGGCTTATTCCTCGAGCAGGTCGAAGTCGAATTTACTGATCCCGCAATCCGGGCACTCCCAGTCCTCGGGAATATCTGCCCACCGGGTGCCCGGGGGGATACCGTCGTCTGGAATGCCCTCGGCTTCATCGTAGATGTAACCGCAGATCACACATTCGTACTTCTTGAAATCGCTGTCGCTCATGCTGGTCCTCTCTGTCAAAACATCACTATAACCCACAGCCAGAGCCCGTGGTACGCCGGCGCCTGCAGCTGCAATGGGAGTTTAAAATTCTGAGCTGAACTTGAGGTGATAGCCTCCATCTACCGGCGCCGCCATCAATTGCAGCGCACTCGCCAACTCGCTGTCGAAGGCTTTTTCGCTGGTCAATCGCACATCGACGCTGTACTTGCGTCCGTTCACCTCAAAGCTGCCTTCGGCGCTGATCGGCCCGGTCAGCGTTGTTATAGTGCCGCGCACCTGCTGCTCCTCAGGCACCTGAAATTCCAGCACGTAGTCGCCCAGGGGCTGGCTACCGCGATTGCCCCGCCAGTAGGCATTGCGCCAGACCAGGCGTCCCTCCCCCGCTGCAGGCATGCCGCCGTCCACTTCCAGGTCCTGCAGCAGAAATTCCAGGGAGCCGGCCAGCTGTACCGGCAGCAGTTGCTGGATCAGGGCCGCGGAAATGGTGGCGCTGGTATCGCGTAAACGCAGCACTCCGCCGGGCGACAGTTTGAGATCGGCGTCAATGCGCTGCCGACCCCACTCGCTTTCAAAGCGCAGGCGCGGCGACAGTATCAACAGGGACAGGGGAGAGAGCTTCCACTGCAGCCGGCCCAGCTGCAACCAGCCGTCATCCACTGCCAGCAGTGCTGAGGAGGTGGAACCGCGCCACAGGGAACCCGTGTAACCCTGCAGCTGTATGACCTGGCCCGGCAGCACGAAACCCACCAGGCGTGCCGGGGCGGTAACCACAAGCACCAGGACCAACAGGCCCAGCAGGGCTGCGCCCAGGCGTATGCGAGTCACGCTCAGGCGCCCTGGCCGAGACGGATTGTTGCCTTGACCACGCCCCCGCGGTCACCCTGGTTTATGGCAACCTCACGCACCGAAATTCCCTCGACATATTCCATACGGTGCAACCAGCGCAGCAACTGGCCGAAATTGACGTCCTCGAACCGTATCTGGGTTTCGCCGCGGGAATTGGGCTGGATGCGGGTCGGGCGGATGCCCAGTTCGCTGGTGGAGCTGTTGATCAACTGGTTCATGTTGCGGGTGCGGCGCGGGCCACCGCTGGATTTCAGCTGCTGCACCTCGCTGGCCATGACCTTCACACGCTGCAGGGTTTCGCTCACCCGGGCATTCTGCATCGCCATGTCATCGCGCATGCCCGCCAGCGGACGCCATATCACCATGAACATCAGGTACAGCGCCACGGCCACCGCTGCCGCCAGCAGGTAGATCTGCTCGCGCTGGGTAAATTTCTGGAACCATTCCTGCACGCTTATTTCTCCCGCACCTTCAGGCGCGCGCGCACGGCATCGCCCTGGGTATTACTGTTTTCCATATCCGCCTGCAGACCCTGGGCATCCAGCCGGGTGCGGATAGACTCTACCGCCTTGAAATCCGGAACCACCAGGTTAAGCCGCACATCACCGAGCTTGTCATTGAAATTAATACTGGCCAGCTGGGCACCCTGCTCCGACTGCACCACCCGACCGATACGGTCGTAGAGACTGACGAAGCTGGCGCCGCCACCGCTGCCCTGCAGCGACTCGAGTTGCTGTTCCAGGGCCTTCACATGATCGCGGGCCTTGCCGTTGGGATTCACTTCCCGGTAGGTCTGTTCGATCTGCTGGCGCAGCTGCAGGTTCTGCGCCTGCAGTGCACTGTAATCCGCGAAGGTGCTGGCCAGCTGCAGGGCAAAAGCCGCAGCGAACAGTCCCGCTGCCACACGCCACTGGGCCCACCACTGGTTAAGCGGCAGGCTGGGACCGTACTCACCCTGCAACAGGTTCAGTGGCTGACGATCCTCCTCCGCCAGCATCAGCGCGGCGGCAAAATCCCCGGTGCGCCACTGGACCTTGTCCTGCAGGGATTCCGGGATCAGTTCGAGATCGGCAGACTGGTCTGCACCGTAGACGATAACCGAATCGAATTCCTCGCCGGCTGCCAGTGCCTCCAGCATAAAGCCGGCCATGTCTCGCTCGGCGCTAAAGCCGTTGTTGCGGTCGCTGCGGGCAACCACGGCTTCGCTTTCTATAACGACGCAAAGTTCACCGGCCTGCCAGGGCAATAGCAGCGGCTCGGGTACCCATTGCCTGATTAACGGCAGTTCCGCCAGCCGTTCCCGCCAGGCTTGCATACTATCGTGAGAACAGGCGGCCACACCCAGGCTCAGTTTATCCAGCGGTCGCGCGGCAAAGTGCAGCTCCTCGATGTCCGAGGCAAATTCGTCCTCCAGCAGGAAGGGCAGCGAGCGCGCAATATGGCGTTTTTCCGCCGCGGTGAATTCAACCCGGCGCAGGATAACCTCGGCGCCGGGGGCTGCGAACACCAGCGGTGCTCGCCGGGCGCTGGCAATCGCCTGCAACTGGGCCAGTTCGGTCTCATCGCCGAGGCTGCGTGGCTGGTCGCTGATACCCGGCGGGTACCAGACCAGCTCATCTCCCAGGATTCGAATGACTGCACTGTCTCGCACTGATTATCCCCGTTTACAAACTGCCGCTGGCGCGCAATCGCGCCGTCACTTTTCCGCCATCGCGGCGCAATACACTGTACAAGCGCGCTACCCGGTCGGCAACTTCCACCTGGCCCGAATACAGGAACCAGCCACTGGATTCAGTCAGCGAGCCGGCGATGTCGGCACTGATTTCCCGTTCGCTGAAGACCTGGCTTTCGAGCAGGGCCTGGATGTTTTCGAAACCCTCTTCCTCGCGCAGTTCCAGCAGGCTTTCGACCTCACCCTCTGTCAGGGGCTGCAGGTCACCAGTACTGTTGAGGGTGCGCAGCACCGGGGCCGGCGCGGTATGGATATTGATCTTGCCCGGCTCGTTCCACACGGTGAGGAAGGGCGCGATAGCCGCAAAGAGTTCCGGCGTCACGTAGGCAACCATGCGCAGTTCGCTGACACTGTGCATGAGGCCGTTACCGGCTCGGTAGGACGGTTCCGCATCGAAGTAGAAATCGTCCTCGGCGCCGAAGTCACGGGGCTGCGTATCCTGGTCCAGCCAGTCCAGCAGGGCTTCGGTGATGAGGATGGCATCCTGCTCGCTGACCCGCGGTTCCTCCGGGGTTTGCAGCAGCCGAATGAACTGTTCCTGGGCAATGGTGAAGCGTTTACCCTCGGGGGGTTTGCCCGGCACGCTGTTGATATTGAACATGCCCTGCAGGTCCTGCAGGTTGCCGCTCAGCCAGCCGCCTTCATCCAGTGCGTAGGGAGCCACCTGCTGGGCCCAGAGTTCCGACAGGTCGTCGCGATTGAGGTTGTTCTGGGTATCGGCCTCCGCATCTTCGAGCAGGGCCAGCCCGGCCAGTTGTTCACCACCGCGCAAGTAAGCATTGGCCTGGCTGGCGATAAAGCTGTTCGACCCACGCTTCAGGAACAGGGTGAACTCGCTGGTCATGGCCACCACCATCGTCGTGGCCAGTGCGAACACCAGCATGGCGATAATCAGGGCGGCACCACGCTGGGCGTCGCCTTGTCTACTGGAGCGGCAGGTCATACAACCACCTCATTTCGCCCCAGCCGTCGAGCTCCAGCTGCAGCTCCAGTGCCTGCGGTGGCGGCACCTGGGTGTTTGAGCCGGCGGTGACACCCCAGTTCTCCGGCCAGTCATCCGTGTCCCATTCATCACCGCGCAACTCCACACCGGGGCCCAGAAACGCAATCTGAAAATCCAGCACCCCTTCCAGCAGGGCAACCCGCTGGGGTTCGGATTCGCTGGTGCGGTCCAGCACTGTGTAGCTCTCCCGGTAAAGTGTCTCTTCCTCGAGCACGTAGCGGACCCGCTGCATATGGCTGCGCTGACGCTGGTTTGTGTTGTGCCAGCCTATGCGGGTAAACACCAGTGACTGGTCCAGCGCAGCGCCGCCGGCCAGGGCCGATTCCCGTTGACCGAATTCGTTGCGAATCGGGCGCGGCACAAAATGGTTGATGTCGCGGCTGAACAGGCCCCAGGCACGGTTCAGGTCGGTAATCCGGTCGCTGCGTTCGCGCAGGCTCTCGACACTGGAGATCGTCGCATCCAGGCTGGCGAAGGACAGCGTCGCCACCAGTGCGGTAATCGCCAGGGCGATCAGCACCTCGATCAGGGTAAAACCCCGGACGCGGTTCACCGGTTACCGCCCACGGTCTGGGACGCAGCCATAAACCCGACCAGGCTGAACAGGGGCGTGTCCTGGTCCGCCTCACTGTTGGATACATCGATCTGGATGCGGTAGAAATCCTCCACCTCGGTTGCCTCGGTGCGCGTCCACCAATACCAGTCGCGCTCGCCCATGGTCTCGACGCCGCTGCGCTCGCCGCGCTGCAACACATTGCGACGGGCGAGTTGAATCCTGGTTTCGGCCATCTTGTTGTTGGCCACCCACTGGGCGATCGACTTGTCGCGCAGGTAGGCGGTGCCGTCCACCTGCTGGTAGAGGGCCTTGACCAGGGCTGGCAGGGCAATGGCGATCACCATCAGTGCCACCATCACTTCCACGAGTGTGAAACCCCCGGCCCTAGCCATCACTGTCTTCCTCCTCGATGCCGCCGCGCCGCAGCGACACCCGGCCGATCAGGTCCCATTCCAGTTCCCAGAGTATTTCCCCGGACTCCTCTTCCACCCAGGTCATCACTCCAGGGGTGGTTTCGCCGCTGGCATAGAACACCGCCTGGGGCTCGGGTCGCTCCTCGCGATCCACTGCAGAGAGATCGCGCTCGGAATAAATCTCCGCCAGTTCCTGCTCGACTTCAATAATCAATTCGATATCCCGCGGAATATCGCGGCGCCCATAGGCGTCTTCATCGAAGGGGGCCTGCTGCCACTCTGTGCCCTGGCGTTGTAACCACTGGTAGCTGTAGATCCTCCCGTCGTTGACGTCCCGCTCCAGGAACATCACGCCCATGTCGGTGCCGCTGAGCTGGGCCTCTTCCAGGGCGTATTCGGCGATATCGGCGAAACTGCGCAGGGCGCCGTCGATCTGGTAGGGGCGCCGGCCGGAGGTAACAGAGAGACCCGCCAGGGAGGCAATCAGGCCGACCACGACAAGGGTCAGCAGGAGCTCCAGCAGGCTGAAACCGCGGGTGTTCTTTACAACCCCGCCGCAGGCGCTCGCCTTATTCGAATTCGTCGCCATCCCAGTTGCCGAGATCCAGGTTCTGGTCCTGGCCACCCGCAAGACCGTCGGCTCCCAGGGAATAGATATCGTACTCGCCGTTCTCACCGGGGCTCAGGTAGAGGTAGGGTCGACCCCAGGGATCGACGGGGAGTCGCTCCAGGTAGCCGCCCTTCTTGAAATTGCGTGGTATGGGGTCGAGGCCGGAGGCGGTCACCAGGCCCTCGAGACCCTGCTCCGTGCTGGGATAGACAAAATTGTCCAGCCGGTAGAGCTTCAGTGCGGTTTCGATGTTGGCAAAATCCGCATAGACCTTTTGCACCCGGGCCTCGTCGGCCCGGTTCAACACGGTCGGTGCTACCACGCTGACCAGCAGGCCGAGTATCACCAGTACCACCAGGATCTCGACCAGGCTGAATCCTTGCTGTTTCTTCATTTAAGTCACCATCGTATTGAGTTGGAATATCGGTAGCAGGATCGCCAGGACAATTCCCAGAACCAGCACTGCCATGAAAATCACCATCGCCGGCTCGAAAATCGCCAGCATGGTGCCCAGGGCCATCTCCAGTTCCCGCTCCTGGTTGGTGGCCGAGCGCTCCAGCATGGTTTCAAGTTCGCCGGAGGTTTCGCCGCTGGCGACCATGTGCACCATCATGGGCGGAAAGCGCCCGCTTTGCTGCAGGGCGCGGTTGAGGCTGGAGCCCTCCTGCACCCCCTCTGCCACGTCGGCGCTGCTCTCGCGCAATATGCGGTTGTTCAGCACCTCACCGGCGATGCGCAACGATTCCAGCAGCGGCACGCCGCTGGCCATGAGAATGCTCAGGGTGGAGGCGAAGCGCGCGGTGTCCACCGCCGTCAACAAATCGGAAATGCCGGGGATGGACAGCAGGATGCGGTGCCAGCGTCGGCGCCGACCCTCGTTACGCAATAACTGTCTCGTACCCACCACCAGGACGATCACGCCCAGCAAGAGCCAGAGTCCGTAGTTGCGCAAAAAGTCACTGGAGGTGATCAGGGTACGGGTCAGCCAGGGCAGCTCCTGGTTGGTGTGGGCAAAGATACCGACCAATTCGGGCACCACGAAGACCATGAGTGCCACTACCACCGACACGGCGACACCGAGCAGGATAAACGGGTAGATCATGGCCATCTTCAGCTTCTGCTGGGTGTACTGGCGCTGCTCGCTGTAATCCGCCAGCTGCTCCAGTACCGGCCCGAGAAAGCCCGCGTGCTCGCCGGCCTTGACCATGGCCCGGTACATCTCGTTGAAGACCTGGGGAAATTCCCCCATGGCATAGGCCAGGGCGTGGCCTTCGGCGACTCGCGATCGCACCTGCAACAGGAGGCCTTTCAGGCGCTGTTTGCGAGTCTGTTCGGCCACCGCCTGCAAACATTCATCCAGCGGTAGATTGGACTGCACCAGGGTTGCGAGCTGCCGGGTTACCAGGGCCAGCTCCGCCGGTTTGACCCGGGGTGTAAACAGGCGATTGATATTGGCGTTTGCGCTTGCCTGGGTGGCCTCGGATACTTCGATGGGCCGCAGTTGCTGAGTGCGCAGGTTGGCGCGCACCTGGCGTTCGGAGTCTCCTTCGAGAACGCCTTTCTGTACTTTCCCTGCGGTATCGAGGGCGCGGTAGCGGTAGGCCGTCATCGTATTTAACCTACCGTGGTTACCCGCATGACTTCTTCCATGCTGGTCTCCCCGGCCAGCACGCGGCGCTGGCCGTCGGCCAGGATGCCGGGAGATTGCTTGCGGGCATGCTGCAGCATGTCGATTTCACTGGAACCGTCGTGAATCATTACCCGCAGCTCATCGTCGATCTCGATCAGCTCGTAGATGCCTGTGCGTCCGCGGTAGCCTGTGTAGTTACAGCGGTCGCAACCCTCCGGGTTAAAAATCTCTACGTCACTACCCGGCTCCAGCCCCAGCCACTCGGCCTCGGTATCGGAGGCGATGTGACCCTGCTTGCACTCGACACAGAGCAGGCGCACCAGGCGCTGGGCCATCACCCCGATCAGGCTGGTCGACAACAGGAAGGGTTCGATGCCCATATCCTGCAGGCGGGTAATCGCTCCGATCGCGGTATTGGTATGCAGGGTGGAGAGTACAAGGTGGCCGGTGAGCGAGGCCTGCACCGCGATTTCCCCGGTTTCCATATCGCGAATCTCGCCCACCATCACCACATCCGGGTCCTGGCGCAAAATGGCGCGCAGACCGCGGGCGAAGGTCATGTCGACCTTGCTGTTCACCTGGGTCTGGCCGATGCCCGGCAGCATGTACTCAATGGGGTCCTCGATGGTGAGGATGTTACGCACAGACTCGTTGATATGGGTGAGACCCGCATAGAGGGTCGTGGTCTTACCGGAACCGGTGGGCCCGGTGACCAGGATGATGCCGTAGGGGCTGTGCAATCCGCGTGTATAAGCGGACAGGACCTGGTCGTTCATGCGCAATTGCTCCAGTTGCAATTGCCCCGCCGCCTTGTCCAGCAGTCGCAGCACCACCCGTTCGCCGTGGGCGGAGGGAATGGTCGACATGCGGATGTCCACGGCGTGACCGGCGATCTTTACCGATATGCGCCCGTCCTGCGGCACCCGCTTTTCCGCGATATCCAGTTTCGCCATCACCTTGAGGCGCGACACCAGCAGCGGCGCCAGCATTCTTTTCGGTGACAGCACCTCAGACAGCACGCCGTCCACGCGATAGCGCACCGAGAGCTTGTCCTCGAAAGTTTCAATGTGGATATCCGAGGCCTGTTCGCGCACGGCCTGGGACAGAATGGCATTGATCAGACGGATGATCGGCGCGTCGTCCTGGGCGTCCATCAGGTCGCCCATCTCAGGGATCTCGTCCGCAAGACGGGTGAGATCGACATCGGAGCTGAGATCCTCGGCCACCTGGGAGGCTTCATTGTTGTCCCGCTGGTAGACCTGGGTCAGGCGACGCTGGAATTCCTTCTCGGTTACCTGCTTAAGCGCGAAGGGACCTTGCAGGTGGCGGCGCAGCTCCGTGAGCACGGGCACCGGCAGCGGTTCCCGATGCAGTATCGTTGGCTGTTCGCCCTCCTGCAGTAATATCCCGTGCTGCTGGGCGAAGGTGAACGGCAGTGAGCGCACGACGTCGTCCATCAGCCTTCTCCCACGCTCCCGGAGTCCGCCTCCCTGATTTCCTGCAGCTGTTTTATCTGCTCCTGCCACTCGGGCAGGATCGGGATTTCCGTTTCATCCAGGAACTCGACACCGTGATCGATGCGCATCTGCTGCTGGGCGCGGATGTACTTGTACTTGGCCGCGGTGGCAGCATCGAGTTTGTCGTCCTCGCGGATAATCGTCGGCTTGATGAAGATGAGCAGATTGGACTGGGTGATGTTGACGGCGTCGGAACGGAACAGGCGCCCCAGCCAGGGAATGTCCCCGAGGAAGGGCACTTTCTGGCTGGCGTCCTGCAGGTCTTCCTTGATCAGGCCACCGAGCACCACCGTGCGACCGTCGCCGGCCAGCACCTTGGTCTCCACCTTGCGTTCATTGGTAATGATGTCCGAGGCCAGCAGTGATGCAGCCACACCGCCGCCGGTCAGGCTGGACACCTCCTGGGCAATTTCGAGTACCACCGAGTCCCCCTCGTTGACCTGGGGTGTCACCGTCAGGGTGATGCCCACGTTCTCCCGCTCGATAGTCTGGAAGGGGTTATTCGGCGTCGAGGACCCGCCGGTATTGGTGAAAGAACCTGTCACGAAGGGCACTTCCTGGCCCACAGTGATATAGGCTTCCTGGTTGTCCAGGGTCAGCAGGCTCGGCGTCGAGAGGATATTGGCATTGGTCTGTGAACTGAGCGCATTGAGGATAATGGCGATATCCAGGTTTTCATCCAGTTCGCCCCAGCCCAGCGACAAACCAGGAGTACCGGCCAGTGCCGAGAGTAAACCGCCGCGGTCGAACCCGCCATCGCCATCGGAGTCAGCGTTATCGTCGCCAGTACCGGGCGGGGGATCGGGGGGGAACAGGCCATCGGCGATGCCCTGGGCGCGGTTATTGCCGTCGACGATATTGCTACCGAAGGCGCCGCTGTCATCGCGGAACAACCACTGGATACCCAGGTCCTGACCGTCGATGATTTCCAGCTCGGCGATGATCGCCTCCACCAGCACCTGGGCGCGGCGGATATCCAGGCGCTGGATCACTGCCTCCAGGGACTGCATCTCGCTGGCGTCGGCGGTGATGATCAGGGCATTAGTACCCTCGTCGGCCTCGATAGTAGCCGAGCTCTTGGTAGAACGGCGGTTCTTGTCATCCGGGTCCAGCTTGGTGATGTTCTGCATCACCCGGGTAAGGACCTCGGCGATATCGGTGGCATTGGCGTATTCGAGGTAAATCACCTTCACGTTGCCGCTTTGCTCCAGGGGCGTATCCAGATGCGCAATCAACTTGCGGATACGGGCCCGCTCCAGTTCGTCGCCGCTGACCAGCACGCTGTTGGTGCGCTTGTCGGCCACCAGCAGGACCTCCGGGTCGGTGGCACCGGCCTGCTTGGCCTCGGTCTTGGTCAGCTCGTCGAGCATGCGCACCACATCCTCCGCCACCGCGTACTCCAGGGTCACGATCTCCGTCTGCTGCACGGCACTCTGGTCCATGCTCTGGATAATCTCGCGGATACGCTCGATGTTCGCGGCGACGTCGGAGATGATGATGGCATTGGCCGGCGCGTAGGCAGCCATGTGAGCCTGCTGGGGTACCAGCGGGCGCAATACCGGGATCAGTTTGGCGGCGGAGATATTCTCCAGCCGAATTACCTGGGTCACGTATTTGTCGTTGGCCTTGAGCCGCCCCTCTTCCACCGGAACTGGCGAAGAGCGTGCATCCTTGGCCTGGATGACCCGGACCACGTTGCCACTGCGCACGGCGGTGTAACCGTGGACATCGAGAATAGACAGGAACAGGTCGTAGAGTTCGTCGCTGGAAACCGGCTTGGCCGAGACGACTTTAACCGTGCCCTTGACCTTCGGATCGACCACGATGGTGGTATTGGTGGCCTCGGCGACGAACTTGATCAGCTCCTGGATGTCCGTTTCCTTGAGGTTGACCGTCCAATCCTGGGCGGACACGGAACCTGCTGTTAAGCACAACCCTAAAAGGGCAACCGCCGCTGTGTGCCTGATCATGCAGATGTTGTATTTACCGGTTAACAAAAGGGTCACTCATATTATGTGGGGATTATGACAGCTCTGTTACTCGCTGTCCCCCGGATTGTCGAGGCCCACGACGAGGGTGAGCTCCTCGCCGTCGCGCAGAACGCTGAAGCTCGCCTCGTTGGCACTGCGCATTATGCGATAGAGTTCCATGGCCCGGCCGGGATCGGTCAACTCGATGCCATTGACACCGGTGACCACGTCGTTCGCCTTGAAGCCCAGGCTTTCGAACTGTGCGCGATCGCGACCGGCACTGACCCGGTAGCCCTGCAATTTTCCACCCTCGCGAACCGCGGCGATCTTGACCACATCCGCCAGGGATTGCGGGTTGGAGTAGAGCCGCTGGCGGTAGGATTCCGCCATCTGCGTGACCTTGCGATCACCGCGCCGGTCCATCTTGCGTTGCGCTGGTTGCGGCCTGGCCGACTGCATGGGCGCGGCGCTGATGGAATTCTCGTCGAACAGTAGCAACAGTTCGTAACGACCGCCGTTATCCAGTACCACACGATCCGACATGATCTTGGCAACCGTGACTTTACCGGACACCGGCAACTTGTCCCCCACGGCATACTGTTCCTGCTTTTTCTTGCTCTCGATAATGGCCCGAGCCGACTCCACCTCGGAAGAGGCGACGATGCCCTGTAACTTGAGATTGAGCCGGGTTTCCTTGGCGTTATTCTCGATACCGTCGGTACCGGCGGCTCGCGCTGCCTCCGCCGCGGCTGCTTCTGCGGCCGCTATCTCGGCGGCGCTGGGTTTGCTGGCAGGCGTGCCGAACAGGTTCCACCCCGACACTTCTTCAATATTGACGTCCCGCCTTGCGCCACCCTGCTCGGCGGCTCCCAGGGGGTTGATGATACGGGTGGGCGTGGCAGCGGCTTCAGGTTGCGGCAGCAGGCTCCAGATCAGGCTGGCCAGCGCAAACACCAGCCACAGGCTGGCCAGCAGGTACAGACCGTTCCTGATCTGACGCTGGTGTTGGGGCTCTGCCAACGCCTGCAGGCGCAGGCTTGCAAGCTGCCAGGCATGGCCCAGTTTGTCGCTGGTAGTGTCCAGCCATTGGGTGTCCAAAATGCTTTCCTGGGTCGTGTATGACTCGATTATAGGTTTGGGGCCTTTAATATAAAACCCGCGTTTCGTTAAGAGATGTAAATTTGTGAGATTCAGTCGCAGGGGTCTTCGGGAAGGTCTATATCCCGGTGAATACCAGTATCTTCAACCCTTACAGGCACCACGGAATCAGGGTTCTGGCCAAGGATGTCACGCCCGCCGACGTCGCCTTCCAGGGCCCGCAGCGCCGGGTAGAATTGCCGCCCGAAACCCACCGGGTTGCCCGGTTTGTCGTCGCAGACGGGCTGCACGATAGTATCCTCGGACAATGCCGCTGCCAGGTTGCCGTAGGTAGTTTCCTGCACCCAGGCCATATCGCCGAGAACGACCAGGGTGCCGTCCCAGTCATCGCAGTACCCCACCCCTTCGGCAAGGCTGGCGCCCATGCCCTGTTCGGCGTTCTTGCAGTACAGCACCTCAAGTTCCAGGCGCGACAGCACTGCGGCCAGGTCGACATCCTCCTGCCGAATGCACACCCGGCAGGGCAGGCCCGATTCGATAATAGTTTCCAGGGTAGCCTGCAGCAGGGGCCGTCCCGGTGCAATTTCGTGCAGGCGTTTGTCGCTGCCAAAGCGGCGGGAAAATCCCGCGGCCAGTACCAGTACACCTACTGTCATGCTGCCTCCCTGACCCGGCTCACCCGTAACTGGGTTAGCTGAGCGAGAATTGATATGGCGATTTCCATCGGCGTTTTGCTGCCGATATCGAGACCCACCGGCGCGTGCAGTTTATCGAGCTGGGCCTCGCTGATATCGAGTTGCAGGAGCCGTTTACGCCGTGCGGCGCTGGTGCGCGCCGAGCCGAGCGCACCCACGTAAAAATGTTCGTGCTGCAGGGCTTCCATCAAGGCCATGTCGTCGATGCGGGGATCGTGGGTCAGTGTCAGCACGATCGAGTCCCTGTCGGCGGCGTACTGGCGCACGGCATCGTCGGGCATACCGTCGATCAGCTGCACCTCTGCCCCGCCCCACTGTGCCAGTAGTTCCCGGCGGGGATCGTTCACGAAAACCTGGTAATCCATCGCCACGGCCAGTTCCGACAAGGTCTGGGATAACTGGCCGGCGCCGATCAGCAACATGCGATAGCGCGGCCCGAAAACCTGGCGCAGGCGCTGACCGGTAAACTCCGGGGCAGCGTAGCGCTCCACCGGCGTCAAACTGCGATCGCCGCCATCCACATCCACCTCGCGGCACAGGTAGCGGCGCTCGCGCACTGCGGCACTCAATTCACTGACATGCGCAAGGTCCTGCTTTTCGAGGTACTCCAGCAGGACTTCCAGTTTACCGCCGCAGGGCAGGCCCAGGCGTTCGTTTTCCTCGGCGCTGACCCCGTACTCGAGCAGCTGAACGCCCCCGTTGTCGGCGGGCGTTGAGGTCAGCTTTTCGATCAGGTCCTCCTCGATGCAGCCGCCGCTCAGCGAACCTGCGGTTTCGCCGCGGGCGTTACAGGCGAACAGGGAGCCGACCGGCCGCGGTGAGGATCCATAGGTTGCAACGATAGTGGCCAGCCATGCCGGTGTATCCGCCGCCAGCCATTCACAGAGTCGACCGAGGACTTGTTCATCGGCGCTGTGCATAAAAAATCCGGTTACTGATTACTATCGGCAAAGTATACTCGCGTGCAGCCTATAAACCGGAGCCATCCCGTGAAAAAAATCCTGACCCTAACGCTATTACTGTGTACCCCCTTCAGCCTGGCCGCCGATGATATGGCCGACGCCGTGGAACAATCCGTGAACGGGGCGGCAACACACTATAGTGACATGGCCAAACAAATCTGGAACTGGGCAGAGGTCGGCTACCAGGAAACAAAGAGTACGGCCTTGCTGCAGAAAGAGCTGCGCGATGCCGGCTTCACTATCAGCAGCGGCGTGGCAGGTATTCCCACCGCATTTGTTGCGGAGTATGGCAGCGGTAAGCCGGTGATTGGTCTGCTGGCCGAGTTCGATGCCCTGCCCGGCGTGTCACAACAGGCGCTGCCGGAACGCATTGCTGTCGAAGGCGGGACTGCGGGCCACGCCTGCGGTCACCACCTGTTCGGCGTCGCGTCGACCGCCGCTGCCATCGCTGCCCGGGACTGGTTAAAGGCTACCGGCAACAGGGGTACTGTTCGCCTCTACGGCACACCCGCCGAGGAAGGTGGCTCCGGCAAGGTCTACATGGTTCGCGCCGGCCTGTTTGACGATGTCGATACGGTCATTCACTGGCACCCCTCCGATGGTAATGGCTCGCCGCCCGGCACCACCCTCGCCAACCGCTCGGCCAAGTTCCGCTTCCGCGGTATCGCCTCCCACGCAGCGGTGGCACCGGAACGCGGACGCTCAGCCCTGGATGGGGTTGAGGCGATGAACATGATGGTCAATATGCTGCGAGAGCATGTCACCACCGACAGCCGCATTCACTACGTGATTACCGCCGGGGGCACCGCACCCAACGTGGTGCCGGAATTCGCGGAGGTCTTCTACTATGTGCGCGCACCGAGCCCGGACCTGGTCATGGGGAACTGGGCGCGCATCGAGGACGCGGCCCGTGGGGCCGCCCTGGGTACCGGCACCACGGTAGAGTGGGAAATCATCCACGGTAACTACAATATCCTGCCCAATGTCACCCTGGCCCGGATCATGGACAGCAGCCTGCGACACTACGGCGGCATTGAGTACAACCGCCAGGAACAGCGCTTTGCCGAGGAACTGGTCAGCAATTTCGAAACTCCGCCCCGCCGGCAACTGGGCTCCGAGCGCGAGATCGATGAATTCTCCGAGGAGATTTACCAGGGCAAGGGTTCATCGGATGTGGGTGACGTGAGCTGGATGGCGCCCACCGTGGGCGTGCGCACCGCCACCTGGGTACCGGGCACCTCTGCCCACACCTGGCAGGCAGTTGCCGGCGGCGGCACCAGCATCGGTGACAAGGGTATGCTGCTGGCAGCGAAGAGCATGGGGCTGACCGCGGTCAAGCTGTTCGACAAGCCGGAGCTGATCGAGGCCGCCAGCAGCGAGTGGCAGGAACTGCGCGGGGACGATTTCAATTACCAACCCCTGCTGGGGGACCGGGACCCGCCCCTGGATTATCGGCTGGAACCGCACCCCTGAGGAATGAGCACCTAGCTGAAGGCCTGGATCCCGGTCTGGGCGCGCCCCAGGATCAGTGCGTGAATATCGTGGGTACCCTCGTAGGTATTCACCGTCTCCAGGTTGCACATATGGCGGAACACTATGTACTCGTCGGAGATGCCGTTGCCGCCGTGCATATCCCGGGCCATACGTGCAATCTCCAGGGCCTTGCCGCAGGAATTGCGCTTTAACAGGGAAATCAGTTCCGGTGCCAGGGCATCCTGGTCTTTCAGGCGCCCCGCCTGCAGGCATCCCTGCAGCCCTAGACCGATCTCTGTCTGCATATCCGCCAGCTTTTTCTGGATCAGCTGGTTGGCTGCCAGGGGCCGGCCGAATTGCTGGCGGTCCAACACGTACTGACGCGCCGCCTGCCAACAGGCCTCCGCCGCGCCCAGCGCACCCCAGGAAATGCCGTAGCGTGCGTTGTTGAGGCAACCCATCGGGCCCTTAAGCCCTTCCACATTGGGCAACAGGTTTTCTTCCGGGACAAACACCTCGTCCATGACGATTTCCCCGGTGATACTCGCCCGCAGTGAGAGTTTGCCCTCGATCTTCGGTGCGCTCAGCCCTTCCATCCCCTTGTCCAGGATAAAACCGCGGATTTTACCCTCGTCGTTCTTGGCCCAGACCACGAAGACATCGGCAATCGGCGAATTGGAGATCCACATCTTGGACCCGGACAGGCTATAACCGCCATCGACACTCCTGGCGCGGGTCTTCATGCCGCCGGGGTCGGAACCCTGGTCCGGCTCGGTCAGGCCGAAGCAGCCGATGTACTCCCCGGTGGCAAGTTTCGGCAGGTATTTCTCCCGCTGCGCCTCGTTGCCATAGGCGTAAATGGGGTACATCACCAGGCTGGACTGGACGCTCATCATCGAGCGGTAGCCGGAATCCACCCGCTCGATCTCCCGGGCTACCAGGCCGTAACTGACATAGCCTACCCCCGAACAGCCATAACCCTGTATGGTCGGTCCCAGAAGTCCCAGTTCGCCCATCTCCCTGAAGATGGCCGGATCGGTGTTCTCGTTACGGAAAGCCTCGCGCACCCGCGGTGCCAGCTGCACCTGGGCGTAGTCGTGGGCCGTATCCCGCACCAGGCGCTCTTCCTCAGTCAGCTGCTGCTCCAGCAGAAAGGGGTCTTCCCAGTTAAAAGCCGCCCATTTTGTTGCTGTGCTCATGATTCTCCTCGCAACACTATCCATCGACACAATCGCGTCATAAATAAGAAGGCCACGATACTACTCGCCGCGACCAGGTTTTCAATCCAATGCGGTGAAAAGACCAGGAAAAATTCCTTGCCGGCCACGAGCGCCGCAAAACTCGACACCAGGAAAGGTGCCAGGAACAGGCGCAGCGACTCCCAGAAGCGGCTGCGAAAGCGCTCCGCATTAACCGACCCGGTAGACAGCATCAGTGCGTAGCCGACGATCACACTGATCCCGATCGAGGTCAGCCACAGTCGCGGGTCCGGCCGGAAATAGTAGAACACCATCGCCAACCACCAGATGACGTAGCTCCACAGTATGCAGCGGTCGGCAGACAGCCGCCCGAGATATTGCAGCAGCTTCACGATCCGGCGCGCGATCCGCCCCAGCGCTTGTAGAGATCGTGGGCCAGTCCAAACTGGTCGAACACCCGACCGACCGTGTGATCGACGAGGTCGTCGATGGTTTTCGGTTCCTGGTAGAAGGCGGGTACCGGCGGCAGTATGATCGCACCGCACTCGGCCGCCCTGACCTGCAATTTGAGGTGACCCAGGTGCAGGGGCGTTTCGCGAACCACCAGCACCAGCTTGCGACCTTCCTTCAGAACAACATCCGCTGCCCGCACCATGAGGTTGTCGGCATAGGAATTGGCAACACCCGACAGGGTCTTGATGCTGCAGGGCATGATCATCATACCGCCGGTGACGAAGGACCCGCTGGCAATACTGGCGGCCAGGTTATCCGGGCTGTGGCACACATCCGCCAGACCCCGGATCTCGTCCGCATCGTGATCGGTCTCGATGGCAATATTGATTCTCGCCGCCTCCGACATCACCAGGTGTGTCTCGACATCGTCCATGGCGGCGAGATGCTGCAGGGCGCGCACCCCGTAGATGACACCCGAGGCGCCGCTGATGCCGACAATAATGCGCTGGCTCATTTACCCGCCGACCAGGCTGATCATGACACCCGCAGCCACAGCCGAGCCAATCACGCCGGCCACATTGGGGCCCATGGCATGCATCAGCAGGTAATTGTGCGGATTGGCTTCCAGGCCGATCTTGTTCGAGACACGCGCCGCCATGGGCACCGCGGAGACACCGGCCGAGCCGATCAGCGGGTTGATAGGTGTGGCGCCAAAGCGATTCATGAACTTGGCGATCAGCACCCCGGACGCGGTACCGATACCGAATGCGACGACACCCAGGCCGAGAATACCCAGGGTGTTCACGTCGAGGAACTTGTCGGCACCCAGCTTGGAACCCACCGCCAGGCCCAGGAATATGGTGGTGATATTGATCAGGGAATGGCGGGTAGTATCGCTGAGTCGGTCTACCACCCCACATTCGTTCATCAGGTTGCCGAAACAGAACATACCGAGCAGCGGCGCAGCGTCGGGCAGCAACAGTGCCACCAGCACCAGCAGCACCAGGGGAAACAACACTTTCTCGCGTTTGCTCACCGGCCGCAATTGCACCATCTCGATCTGGCGCTCCTCCTCGGTAGTCAGGGCACGCATGATGGGCGGCTGGATCAGGGGCACCAGGGCCATGTAGGAGTAGGCGGCCACGGCGATCGCGCCGAGCAACTCGGGCGCCAGGATACTGGACACGTAAATCGCAGTGGGGCCGTCGGCGCCGCCGATGATCCCGATGGCGGCGGCATCGGCGAGACTGAAATCCATGATGCCGTAGTGAGACAGGGCCACCGCGCCGAGCACGGTCGCAAAAATTCCGAACTGGGCCGCGGCGCCCAGGAATAGCGTCTTGGGGTTGGCTAGGAGCGGGCCGAAATCGGTCATCGCCCCCACGCCCATGAAGATCACCAGCGGCGCTACCCCGCTGCCAATGGCCACATTGTAGAAGTTGTAGAGCATGCCGTTGCTGAAACCGGCATCAGCGGCCAGCTGCGCCACCTGGCTGTGTGCCGCAGCGCCGGAGTTGGTATAGGCGTAATAAAGCTGCTCGGCTGACTCCACGGCGGCCAGGCCCAGCACACCGGCCATCTCAGACAACAGGACGGCATCGCCGCCGAAGATGGCCTTCTCCGCGCCCGAGAGTGCCAGGCCGGCGGCGGGTATATTGGCCAGAATGCCACCAAAGCCGATGGGTACCAGCAGCAGCGGTTCGAAGTTTCGGACAATGGCGAGGTAGAGCAAGCCGAAGCAGACAGCAATCATTACGACCTGGCCCCACTCCAGTTGGGCCAGGCCCGAGGAGGACCAGAGACTGTATAGATTCTCCATCGCTTAGGCCAGGGTTAGAAGGGTGTCGCCCACCGCGACCTTGTCGCCCTCAGCCACGTTGACCGAGCCGACGTGTCCATCCTTGGGCGCACGCACCTCGGTCTCCATTTTCATGGCTTCCAGGATCACGATCACATCGCCGTCCTGGACCTTGTCGCCGGGATTGACGTTCACCTTGAAGATATTGCCCGCCAGGGGCGCCGGGATGGGTTCTCCGCCGCCCGCAGCCGGGGCTGCGGCCGCGGCAGGTGCTGCTGCGGCTGGTGCCGACGATGCTGCCGGTGTGATCTGGCTGATATCACCACCCTCGGCCACCTGCACCACGTAGCTCTGGCCGCCGACCGTGACGGTGTAGACCTCGGCCTGTCCCGTTGCCGCGGTAGCGGGAGCGGGTGTGACGGCTTCCTCACCGGTGGGTGCCGGTTCAAAGGCATCCGGGTTGCCGCGGTTCTCCAGGAACTGCAATCCGATCTGCGGGAACAGGGCATAGGTCAGGACATCATCGATAAGGTGCTCCCCGCTGACCAGTTCGATGGCTTTCTCACCGGCGAGCGTCTTCAGCTCTTCCGTAAGACTGTCCAGTTCCGGCTCCAACAGGTCCGCGGGACGACAGGTGATGGGCTCTGCGCCCTCCAGCACCCGCTTTTGCAACTCGCTGTTCACCGGCGCCGGTGTCGAGCCATATTCACCCTTCAAAACGCCGGCGGTTTCCTTGGAGATAGACTTGAAACGCTCGCCGGTCAGCACATTGAGTACGGCCTGGGTGCCGACAATCTGCGAGGTCGGTGTCACCAGCGGCAGGTAGCCCAGGTCCTTGCGCACCCTGGGAATCTCCTCCAGCACCTCGTCGATTTTATCCGCGGCTCCCTGCTCCTTGAGCTGGCTTTCCATATTGGTCAGCATGCCGCCGGGAACCTGGGCAACCAGGATGCGTGAATCAACCCCGCGCAGCGAGCCCTCAAATTTCGCGTACTTCTTGCGCACCTCGCGGAAATAGGCGGCGACTTCTTCCAGGGCCTCAATATTAAGCCCGGTATCGCGGTCTGTGCCCTGCAGCATTGCCACCACGGTTTCCGTCGGCGAATGGCCGTAGGTCATCGACATGGAGGAGATCGAGGTGTCCACGTTGTCGATACCCGCCTCCACACACTTGAGGATGGTTGACGTGGAAAGACCCGTGGTCGCGTGACATTGCATGTGGATGGGAATGCCGCAGCTCTCCTTCAGGCGACGCACCAACTCATAGCCGGTATAGGGCTTAAGCAGTCCCGCCATGTCCTTGATGGCAATCGAGTGGGCGCCCATGTCTTCTATGCGCTTGCCCTGGTCTACCCAGGTATCAATGGTGTGTACCGGGCTTAGCGTATAGGAAATAGTGCCCTGGGCGTGCTTACCCACCCGCTTGACGGCCGCCAGTGCCGTTTCGAGATTGCGCGTATCGTTCATGGCATCGAAGACGCGGAACACATCGACCCCGTTGGTGGCCGCGCGCTCGACGAATTTTTCGACCACGTCATCGGCATAGTGTCGATAACCCAGTATGTTCTGGCCGCGGAACAACATCTGCTGGGGTGTGTTGGGCATGGCCTTCTTGAGTTCCCGGATGCGCTCCCAGGGATCCTCACCCAGGTAACGGATGCAGGCATCGAAGGTGGCTCCGCCCCAGGATTCCAGGGACCAGAAACCAATCTGGTCCAGCTTCTCGGCAATCGGCAACATATCTTCCAGCCGCACCCGGGTCGCCAGAAGAGACTGGGAGGCGTCTCGCAGGACGACGTCGGTGATGCCAAGCGGTTGAGTACTCATAAACTAGCGCCTTGATCGGTGTTTGTGGATGGCGGCGGCAATGACTGCCAGTAATGTATCGTCAGCAGCGCTGCTTACCGCACCGCCCCCTTCCGGCGGGGGTGGAGGTGCAAAGCGCTGCACCAGAGCTGACATACCGTTAGTGGCAAATACGAGCAGGGTGAGAAAGACGATAACAGTACCCATGCCGAACAACATGAGCTCAACGCCCTGTGATATCAGATCCGGTTCCACTACTGCTCCTCGATATTAAGCGACGCCACTCTACACAGCGGTGCGTTCTGGGACAAGTATAGACCCTGACAAGGCCGCGGATATTTCTCCCGCGACGGGGCGGACCGGGCTCAGGACCAGGCGGTTGGAATTATCGCATCGATCAGTACCGGTCCGGTCTGCTCCATGGCTGCAGCAAACTGCTCGTTGAACTCCTCCGCCGTGGTGGCGCGGCTGGCCCGCATGCCCATGCCCTCGGCCATAGCCACAAAGTCCATATTCGGTTTACCAATGTCCAGCATGCTGGCCGCATTGGGACCCGGCACGCCGCCGCGGGCACCGGTGCGGGAGAACTCCAGTTCGAGAATGCTGTACTTGGTGTTGTTGAATATGACCACTGCAACATCCAGGTTTTCCCGGACCATGGTCCAGAGCGACTGGATGGTATACATGGCCGAGCCATCGCCCTCCAGGCAGACCACCTTGCGGTCCGGACAGGCAATCGCGGCACCGACCGCCACAGGCAGGCCCTGGCCGATGGAACCGCCGGTCTGGTTAATCCAGTCATGGGGGCGAGCCGTTTCAGAATAACCCTGGCAGTATATGCCGGAGGTAATTCCTTCGTCGGAAACAATCGCGTTCTCCGGCAGGTAGTGGGCGAAGGCGGCACCGATCGTATCGGCACTGATGTCTCCGCTGGCCAGTTCCGGCAGATGCAGTTCGTGCAATTCCGGCTCGGCGTCATTGCCACCCACGGTCTCGAGCAGGTCTGCCAGGCAGGCGACCAGGTCGTCACCGGGTACCGCCAGTGCGAGCTCTTCACAAGCATCAGCCTTGATGACACTCGGCACGTTTGGATAGGCGAAAAAGGAAACCGGCGATTTGCAACCGACCAGGATGAGGTTCTCCACATCCTTGATATGGTCGATGGCCAATTCCGCCAGGTAGGGCAGTCGCTCCAGTTTCGCCGTGCCGGCACCTCGGGCCTGGCGCGGCGGGAAGGTATCGGTGCTCACACGGGCACCGGTGGCTTTGCCCAGCTTGCTCATCAGTTCCATGGCATCGGCAGAAACTTCCACGCCGCCGATCATGACCATGGTGTTCTTGCCGGACTGCAGCATGGCGGCAGCCTGGGCGATGTCATCTGCGGGAACGCGGCGCAGGGGCGTCGGATCGGCTGCTTTGGTGGCCCCATTGGGATTGTCACTCCAGGAGACGTCCGCCGGCAGCATCAGGGTGGCGATGCGATGATGACCGGCCTCCTCGACCGCCGTCGCCGCGTCTTTGGCGATGTCCTCCGGTGCCTTCGAGGTATATACCCAGTGAGACATGGGAGTTGCCACCCCCTCTATATCGGAGGTCAGCGGCGCATCGTACTGCACGTGATAGGTGGCGTGGTCACCGACGATATTGACCATGGGCGTGTTGCCCTTCTTGGCATTGTGGATATTGGCCAGTGCATTGCCCAGGCCCGGACCCAGGTGCAGCAGGGTCGAGGCAGGCTTGCGCGCCATGCGCCCGTAACCGTCGGCGGCGCCGCTGAGCACACCTTCGAACAGGCAGAGCACACATCGCATGCCCTCGACCTCGTCCAGGGCTGCAACAAAATGCATTTCCGAGGTACCGGGGTTGGTGAAGCACACCTCCACGCCGCTATCTACCAGAGTCTTGATGAGGCTTTCAGCTCCGTTCATGGTCAGGCTACCTTGTCTGCAGTAAAAATCTTGTTGGGGTTGAGTATGTTGTTGGGGTCCAGCATGCGCTTCATACCGTACATCAGCTGCAGCTCCTGCTCGGAACGACTGCAGTCCAGGTGTTCGCGTTTCATGATGCCCACACCGTGCTCGGCGGAGACCGAACCCCGGTACTTGTCGATCAGCTGGTACACGCCATTCTCGATCTGGTCCTTGTCGAAATGCGCCGCGTCGCTGGTACCGAGCACCAGGTGCAAATTACTGTCACCGAGATGGCCGAAGGTCACGTTGAAGGAATCCTGGATTCCATTCATAAAGGACTCGACGTCAGTGACAAACTCCTGCATGCGGTCAATGGTGACACTGACATCGAAGATGGCCAGCGGGCCGAGTTCGAAAAAGCCCAGCACGTCGTCGCGGATTTCCCAGATGGCGTGACGCTCCGAGTCCGACTTCGCAATCACCGCATCGACGATCAACTCCCGCTCGAGGGCTTCCCCCAGCACCTCCTCGAACTTTTCCAGGTCTTCACCGGGTCGGGAACCCAGGGTCTCGACCAGCACATAGAACGGGTAGCCGTGGGCCAATGGGGGCGTGTGCAGGCTGCCCTCGCGGGTGACGTGGTCATAAAAAGAGGGCCACATGCATTCAAAGGCCGAGAGCGTGCCCGCGGTGCTGGCATCCAGCCAATTCAATAATTTACTCACGGCATCAAAATCGGGAGCCGCCACCAGTGCGGTGTTTTGCGAGAGGGGCAAGGGCTTCAACCGGACCACGACCCGGGTGATTACACCGAGTGTTCCTTCGGCACCGATAAACCATTGCTTGAGATCGTAGCCGGTGTTGTTCTTGAGCATCTTGTTGAGATTGGAAACCACCGTCCCGTCCGCCAGCACAACTTCGAGGCCCAGCACCATTTCGCGCATCATGCCGTAGCGGATCACCCGGTTACCGCCGGCATTGGTCGCCACATTGCCACCTATCGTGGCCGAGCCGCGGGCGCCCAGATCCAGGGGTAACAGCAGACCCTTCTCTTCGCAGGCCTCTGCCGCCACCTGCAGAATGCAACCGGCCTGGACCGTGCAGGTGCGGTTCAACTCGTCGATTTCCTCGACCGCGTTCATGCGTTCCAGCGACAGGCCCAGCTCGCCGCAGGTTTCGTTGAGGCCGTCGACCATGGTCGTTTTTCCGGCCAGGGGAATCAGTGGTTGTCCAGCCTCGTTGCAGAGCCTAAGGACGGCGGAAACCTCCTCGGTGGAGGTCGGCTTGAGGACGATATCGGGCCAGGTCGGGTGGGGCTCCTCGCGAACGCCCTTCTCGCCCAACAGCTCGCGAAGCTGCTCCAGCAGCGCGGGATCGGGAGTGGTCATGGGGATCCAGTCCTAGTCTATGCGTGGCACTGAGTTTAGCAGGGTTTTGGTGTACTCGTGCCGGGGAGCGGTGAGGATCTGCTCGGCAGTACCCTGCTCCACCAGCCGCCCGTTCTGCATCACACCGACATGGTGGGCCAGGGTGGGAATAATGGACAGGTCGTGGGTGATGAACAGGTAGGACACCGAGTACTCGCTCTGCAAATCCTGCAGCAATTCCAGCACCTCGGCGCGGATTGACACATCCAGGGCGCTGGTCGGTTCATCGCAGATTATCAGCTGCGGCTCCACCGCGAGGGCCCGGGCGATCGCCACCCGCTGCAACTGCCCGCCTGACAGCTCGTGGGGATAGCGTGTGCGCATGCCCTCCCCCAGCTGCACGTGATCCAGCAAGTCCAGGATTTTCTCTTCGCGCTCGGCGGCATTCATACCCATGCCCAGGCTCTCCATGCCCTCCTCGATGATGCGACCGACGGTCATACGCGGATTCATGGAGGAATGGGGATTCTGGAAAATACACTGAATGCGTTTGCGAAAAGGCAGCATCTGTAAGCGCGGCAGCTTGTCGATACGCTTGCCGGTGAACTGGATCGAACCGGCCGTGGCGGGCTCCAGGTTCAGTATGGCGCGACCGAGGGTCGACTTGCCGCTGCCCGACTCGCCAACCAGGGCATAGGTCTCACCCTCACCGATCTCCAGGCTGACACCGTCCACGGCGCGGGTGTAGTCCACCACCCGTTGCAGCACGCCCTTGCGAATCGGGAAGTGGACTTTCAGGTCATTGACCTTGAGCAACGGCACGCTGATGGACAGGCTGCGATACTGAGACAGGTCCGGCAGGCTGTCGATCAGGCGTTTGCTGTAGTCTTCCTTCGGGTTATGGAAAAAGTTGTAAACGCTGTCACGCTCGATGATCCTGCCCTTGTACATCACCGCGACCTCGTCGGCGGTGTTCTTGACCACACCCATGTCGTGGGTAATCAGCAACACCGCCAGCTGCCGGTTTTTTGCCAGCTCCTTGATCAGGTCCAGCACCTGCTCCTGGATAGTGACATCCAGGGCCGTGGTCGGTTCGTCAGCAATCAGGATTTCCGGTTCGCAGGCGAGCGCCATGGCGATCATCACCCTTTGCTGCTGACCGCCGGATAGCTCGTGGGGGAAAAAGTTATAGCGCATCTCGGGATCCGGAATGCCGACCTCCTCGAACAATTCCACCACCCGGGCCTTCAACGCAGCCTTGCGCAGGCCTGTGTGCAGCTTCAGGGTCTCCGCTACCTGCAGTCCCACTTTCTGCACCGGGTTGAGGGAGGTCAGGGCGTTCTGGAAAATCATTGCGACGCGTCGACCCCGAATGGTTTGCATCTGCGCCTCGGTCATGGCGAACAGGTCGGCGTCGGTCATGTGCACATCACCGCCGGTGATCCTCAGGGCGTCGGGCAGCAGGCGCATAACCCCCAGCGAGGTGACCGACTTTCCGGACCCGGATTCGCCGACCAGCGCGAAAATTTCGCCGGAGCGCAGCTCGAAACTGACATCATCCAGGATCAGCTCGTTGCCCTCGGCCACGCGCACCTCGAGATTCTTCACCTGCAGGCGGATGTTATCGGAAGGACTCACAGGGGCTCCTTACCGAGCGCCGTACGCGGGTCGAAGGCATCGCGCACCAGGTCGGAAAACAGGTTGGCCGACAGCACCAGGATGAACATGAAAAAGAAGGCGCCGACCAGGGTCCACCACACCGTCGGTTCGCGGGAGAGTTCGAGGCGCGCCTCATTGATCATATTGCCCCAACTGGCCATGGAGGGATCGATGCCCACCCCTATATAGGACAGTACCGCCTCGGCCAACACCAGGGCGCTGAATTCCAGGACGAAGGTGATCAGAATAATGTGCACCACATTGGGCAGGATGTGACGGACGATAATCCGGCCGTTGCTGACACCAAAAGCGTGGGCGGCCTGCACGTAGCCCAGCTGGCTGATCTTGAGGGTCTCGGCGCGGATCAGGCGACACAGGGTCGACCAACTGGTGACACCGAGTATAAAACAGAGCGCGACGAAGCGAGCATCGGCTTTCTCCATACCGATGTCGAAGAAATTAGGGTTGAGATCGATATACACCTGGAACAGCAGCACCGAGGCGGCAATCAGCAGAATTCCCGGAATGGAACTGAGCGTCGTGTACAGATACTGCACAATGTCGTCCACCCAGCCCTTGAAGTAGCCCGCCATGACACCCAGGGTCACCGCGATCGGCAACATCACAAGGGTCGCCAGGGTGCCGAGCAAGACCGCCGTGCGAATACCCTTGATGCTCTGGTAGAGCACATCGTTACCGGCCAGGTCAGTGCCCAGTACGTGGTAGAGCGAGTTCATATGCAGCAGCCAGCTGTTGAAGCAGATGATGCCCGCCTGGGCGACCCAGGCGGCCTTCCAGGGGTACCGGCTGTGACGCAGGAAGTACCACTGGGGCAGGATCACCAGGATTGAAACGACCAGGCCGATAAGCAATGCGCGCAGGGAGTTCCAGGCGATATCGCCGAACTGCTCCTCCTCCCGTTCCAGGTGGGCACCGCCGTACTTCAGGCGGGGAAAATCCCGGATCGCGATACCGTCGGCATCCTGCATGTTTTCTTTCTCGAAGGAGCGTATGGCGAAGGGCGCGGAGTAGGTGCGCTCCTGCCGGGAACCCATTTCGCCCAGCCCCAGGTCGAGCAGGCTGGTGACCCGGTTATCGTAGAACACCTGGTCCGGGTCCTGGCCAGGCTCCGGCGCCAGGGCTCGCCGAAAATGTATGGAGTCCAGCAGTGCCGCCAATACATAGCTGGCAATGACCACGAAGGCGATCATGCCGAGCTTCGAGCTGAACACCTGGCTCCAGCGCTCGCGCGTCTGGGGATCCTTGCGCAGGCTGACAAAAAACGCTGTCAGGGCGAAGACCAGGAAGAAAACCAGCGCGTCGGACCAGAGCAGGATGAATTTCACGACGGCAACTAGCTCAGACGCACCCGGGGATCAGCCCAGGTATAGGAAATATCAGTCAGCAGCAAGCCGATGATGTAGAGGATGGAACCGATGAACACCATGGCCCGCACAATGGCGAAATCCTGGGAGCGGATGGCGTCGAGCATATAGCTGCCCAGGCCCGGAATGCCGAAAAAGGATTCCATCACCAGGCTGCCCATGAACAGGGTGGGAATCAGTACGACAACCCCGGTGAGAATCGGGATCAGTGCATTGGGCAGGATATGCCGGAACAGGATGGCGATCTCGCTGAGCCCCTTGGCCCGGGCGGTGCGTACGTAGTCCTGCTTGGATTCCTCCAGGAACAGGGTCCGGTACCAGCGCGAACCGGCTCCGATACCGGCTACCACGCCAATCAATACCGGGAGAATCAGGAATTTCCAGGCGTAGAAGCCCGCATTGAATCCGGAAATCGGCAGCAGCTTCCAGACCTTGGCGATCATGTACTGGCCGCCGATGATGTAGAACAGGTAGGAAATCGACATTAACACGACGAATACAAATACCGCCCAGCGATCGAGTTTGGTGGCGTGGAACATCACGACCAGCAGGGCAACACAAATATTTACCCAGATGCCGATGGCAAATACCGGCAGGGCGACAGCGAGGCTGGGCCACATACGCTGGGAGACATCGGCGGTGATATCTCTGCCGCTCTCCGAGCGCCCGAAGTCGAAGGCAAACAACTTCAGTGACTTGGTAAAGAATATCGTGTCGGTCAGGCTGCCGGGAAAACCCTCTCCAACCGCATAAAACAGCGGCTTGTCATAGCCGTTCTTCTCCTTCCAGTTTTCGATGGCCTCCGCGGTCACGTACTTGTCACCCAGCTGGCTGCGCGCCATATCGTCGGGGCTGTTGACCACGAAAAACAGGGTGAAAGTGAGTACGTTGATCCCGATCAGTATGGGGATGGCATAGAAAAGCCTTCGTACGATATACGCAAACATCGGGGACCCTACTGCCTGGCGGTGGCGCGTTGGCGGCGGCGGTAGGCGGTGATACCTGGCAATACCAGGGCGATCACCCCCGTGGCCCCGGCCAGCAGGGGCCAGGTTACCGGCTGATTCCACTCGGCCTGCCGTTGAGCGCGCAGCTCAGTGTCCAGCCGCACGTATTTGAGCCCGCGCTTGCTGATCCCGTGGCGCTTGGTGTTGAACACCCACTCGTTGTTCAGGTAATACTCCAGCGGGTGAAAGCCATTCATCCAGACCGCATCACGCCGGAACAAGTCCACCATCTCTGCCACCACCTCGTCGCGCTCGGGGCCCGGGTCGAGCACACGCATGCGCTCGAAGAGGGCGTCGTATTCCGGGTTCTGGTAGTTAGAATTGTTGGCGCCGTCACAATTACAGACCAGCGGGCTCTCAGGACTGTAGAGCAGGAACAGGAAGTTCTCCGGGTCCGGGTAGTCTGCCAGCCAGCCGTGGGAATAGATCTGGGTATTGCCGGTCAGCAATTTTTCGCGGGTGCGATTCCAGTCTGCGGGGCGAAATTCCACCTGCACCCCCAGGCGCTGCATTTGCCGGATGATCCAGACCATCTGTGTATTCTTGATGGCCTGGGTCTGCACATCGAGAAAGATGCGCAGGGGCTCACCAGTCACCGCATCGCGGCCATTGGGATAGCCCGCCTCGGCCAGCAGTTGTTTGGCGTACTCGATGGACTTGCGCTGGGGCCTGCCATCCGCCCAATCGTAGACATAGGGGTTGATGCCCGCCTCCCCTTGGAGGGAACCCGGAATACCGGGTGGGATCGGTCCCTGGGATGGAACGCCGTTACCCTTGTAGAAAATATTCAGGTACTCCTCCATGTCCCAGGCGATGGAGAGGGCCCGGCGCAGTTTACGCTTTTCTTCGGTGTACCCGCCCACCACCGGGTCGCGCATATTGAAGCCGTAATAGTAGATGGATGGCTTCACGTCCTGTGAGACGCTGAGATTGTGACCCCTCATTTCCTCGGTCAATTCCAGCCCATCGGGACCTACCAGGAAAGCCTGGTCGAAGAATTTCGAGGTATTGGCGTGTACCTCCCCGGAGCGGTCGTAGTAGCCCTGCAGAAACTTGGTCCACAGGGGTAGCACCTCTTTTTCCAGGCGGAAGTGGGCGCGGTCGATGAAGGGGATGCGCTTACCCGCATCGGCAAGTAACCCGGCCTCGGCGTCTCCCGGAGCGCCTTCATCGGGGTAATAGTCCTCGTAAAAATTCGGATTGCGTTCCAGTACGATCTCGCTGTTGGGATCGTTCTTGGCCATCATGTAGGCACCGCTCCCCACCGGCCACCAGTCCAGGGTCATGTTTTTGTCCGCGAAACCCGGGTTGTGGTAGAAGCGGTCGACTTCCACCGGCACCGGCGAGAAGAAGTGCATGGCCATCCAGTAGACGAACTGGGGATAGGTGCGGTGGATGGTGATGGAGAAACGCCGTTCGTCGATTTGCTGGACCCCGGACATGGACATCTGGCTGAGATCGGTCCAGTCACCGCGCTCCATGTTATTGAGCCGGTAGGTGAAGTCCCGGAAACCTACAATATGCTGGGCCATGAAGCCCAGCATTGGCGATGCGATATCCGGGTCCGCCAATCGCTTGATGGCATAGATGAAATCATCCGACGTAACCGGCCGCGAGCCGGTTTCCGGAAAATCGGCAATGGTCTTGAAGCCGGCGGAGGCTTCCGCCGTATCGAAGAGGTACAAGGGAGCGCCCGACGCATCGACAGCAAAGCTTGGATGGGGCTGGTAGCGCAGGTCATCGCGCAGGGTCAGGACATAGCGGGTGTAGGCGATATCCGGTGAGCCCTTGGGCACGATCTCCTTTTGCTTGTTGAGATACTCCACCTCGGGCAAGGCTTCCAGGGCCAGCGGCTCCAGCTCATAGGGCCGCTTGAGAAAGTGGTAACCCAGCGGCGGCTCGTAGATCTGCATGATGAACAGGCTCTCGTCGCTGGCGTAGGACAGGGCCGGGTCCAGGTGCTTCGGTGGCTGGGCGAAAATGACCGAGTAGTAAACTGACTCCCCCTCGGCCGCGGGGGCATGGGGATTGTTCCAGGCCCCCTTGCCACAGCCGGCCAGGAGCACAAACAACAAAATGGGGGCTGCAATTTTTTGCAGTGCTGACATGGCGCAAAATTATCCGGTGTTAAAGTCGTGCAGACAACTCATTCGGCGCGCAAAGCGCTCGATTCGTCCCGTTTTGACTTAAATTCGGTACCTGGGTTCCAGTTTGGCCAGTCCCTCGAGTTGGCCAGACTGTCGCCGATACCGAAGAACAGCAGGATATTTTCCGCCGCGCCACTCAGGTCCCAGTCCGGCGAATATTCGTCGGTGGGCTTGTGGTAGTCGTTGGCGGTGTAGGCGTCGAGCTGGTTCTGGCCCCAGGCCTTGCCGTGCTCGACACTGTCGGTAGAGCGGGTCAGGTACAGCGCCGGCACGCCCTGCTTGGCAAAATTGAAATGGTCCGAGCGGTAGTAGTAGCCCTTCTCCGGGCTGGGCTCCTGTACCAATATCCGGTCCTGGGCATCCGCCTGCTTTTCCAGGTAGCGCTCCAGTTCGCTGTTGCCGAAACCCACCACGGCTACATCCCGGGTGCGTCCATCGACGCCGCCGTACATATTGTCCATGTTGAGATTGGCAACCGTGGTCTCCAGCGGATAGATCGGATTCTCGCCATACCACCTGGAGCCGAGCAGGCCTGACTCCTCTGCGGTCACCGCAATGAACAGGATGGACCGCTGCGGTGGTGTGTCCTGGGCCAGGTGCAGGCGTGCCAGGGCCAGGAGGCCGGCGGTGCCGGTGGCATTGTCGCTGGCCCCGTTGTAGATATTGTCCCCCTCCACATCCGGCTTGATACCGAGATGATCCCAGTGGGCGGTGTAGATGATGTGTTCATCCGGGTGGGTGCTGCCGGGCAGGCGCGCCACCACGTTGCGACTCATGGCGCTCTCGATGGTGTTGTCCAGGCTCACCGAGGCAGACAGGTCACCCATGGGCACTGCCTTGAAATCGGGTTTGGCGGCAGCGTCTTTCAGGGACGCATAATCGAGGCCCACCGCATCAAATAACTCGTCGGCCACTTCGCGGGTGATCCAGGCCTGGGCCTCGACCAGGCCGACATTCTTGTCCTCGGCTGTCAAGCCGATCTGGGCACCGGACCAGCTACTGGTCACCACCTCCCAGGGATAGGCCGCCGGTGCAGTTTCATGGACGATCAGTACCGCCGCCGCACCCTGGCGGGCCGCCTCTTCGTACTTATAGGTCCAGCGGCCGTAGTAGGTCATGGTATTGCCGTTGAACAGGTCCGGATCCTGGGTGGCGAAGCCGGGATCGTTGATCAGTATCACGGCGGTTTTGCCGCTCATATCGACACCGTCATAGTCGTTCCAGTCGCGCTCGGGGGCGACGATACCGTAACCGACGAAGACCAGCGGTGCGTCTTCAACGCTCACCGACTCCACCTGCTGCTGGGTGAACACCATCATGTCGGAACCGTAGGCCAACTCGCGCTGGTAGTCTGTACCCTTGATACTGATCGCCGCCGCCGGATCCGTGGTCACAGAGGTAACCGGCACTTCCTGGAACCAGCTATCGCCATTACCAGGCGCCAGGCCCAGGGCCTCGAACTCCTGCTCCAGGTAGGCAACCGTTTTTTCTTCGCCCCTGGTCGCCGGTGCCCTGCCCTCAAACTCGTCGGAAGCGAGGATGGCGGTGTGGCTGTGAAGGTCAGCCTGCACCTGGACCAGCGGCCCACTCGGTGCCTCCGGCTCCGCCGGGGCTTCTACCGGCTCCTTCGCGCAGCCCGAAACCAGGACGCCGAAGAGCAGGAAGAGAAGGAGTGGGTGTGCGATTATTCTAGTCATTTGGGTGCCCCCTTATTATCATGCGGCGACTATAACAAATATCGGGTTTCTTTCATGAGCGAAATCGCCGGCGATCCCACCACTGTTCGGGCCCATCCCGACGAACTCATGGGCCATCCCAAGGGCCTGTACGTCTGCTTCGCCACAGAGATGTGGGAGCGTTTTTCTTTCTACGGCATGAAGTATCTGCTGTTGCTGTACCTCACCAAGTACCACCTCTTTACCGACAATATGAGCCTCGACGTACTCGGTGGATACGCCGCCCTGGTCTACGCCATGCCGGTGATCGGCGGTATGCTGGCCGACCGTTACCTGGGCATGCGCAAGGCGGTCCTGTTCGGTGGCAGCCTGCTGGTGCTGGGGCACCTGGGTATGGCAGTAGAGGGCGAGAAGGCTCGCTACGTCGGCGACGGTGTCGTCCGCGATGATGCCGCCCTGCAGGTGTTCTACTTTTCCCTGGCGCTGATTGTTATCGGGGTGGGTTTTCTCAAACCCAATATTTCCACCATCGTGGGGCAGCTCTACGGGCGCGACGACCCGCGGCGGGATTCCGGCTTCACCATTTTCTATATGGGCATCAACCTCGGCTCGTTCCTTGCCGCCCTGGTCTGTGGCTACCTGGGCGAGACCTACGGCTGGGCCTACGGCTTCGGGGCCGCCGGTATCGGCATGCTGTTCGGCCTGGCCACCTTCGCCTGGGGCCAACCCCTGCTGCACGGCCACGCGGAACCCCACGACCCGGACCTGTTGAAAGAAAAGGGTATTGGATTCCTGAACAAGGAGAGGACCATCTACGTGTCTGCCTTCCTGGCGGTCGCCGTGGTCTGGCAGATGCTGCAGTTCCACGCGTTCGTGGAATTCACGCTCAACACCCTGGCCCTGGCTGTGCTGGCCGGCCTGGCCTGGTTCCTGGTCAAGCGCTGCGACAAGGTCGAGCGCGAGCGCATGTTCGTGCTGATCGTACTCACCATATCATCGGTAGTATTCTGGGCCCTGTTCGAGCAAAGTGCCGCATCCCTGACCCTGTATGCCGACCGGGTGATGGACCGCACCTTCCTGGGTGTGGAATGGACCGCGGCCCAGTACGGCTCACTCAATGCCCTGTTTATCTTTCTGCTGGCGCCGGTGTTTGCCTGGTTGTGGATGTCGCTGGCACGTCACGGCTGGGAACCCAGCACACCGGTGAAGTTTGCCCTGGGGATTGCCCAGGCAGGCCTGGCGATGGGCGTGCTCGTGATCGGAGCCTCCATGCCGGATGAGACTGGCCGCACCACTGCAATCTGGCTGGTACTGGCCTACATGCTGCTTACCACCGGCGAGTTGTGCCTGTCGCCGGTGGGCCTGTCTGCGGTCACCAAACTGGCGGTACCCAGCGTTGTCGGCGTGATGATGGGTTCCTGGTTCCTGGCCACCGCTTACTCTGAGTTCCTGGCCGCCCAGATTTCCAAACTGGCAGCCATCGAAACCGAGGCCGGACAGGTCACCGATATCGCGGCGGCCCTGGCCAGTTACACCAATCTGTTTGAGAGCCTGCTATGGCTGGGCCTTGGTGTGGGTGCTGCACTGCTACTCATCTCACCCCTACTCAGGAAACTGATGCACGGCGTACACTGATATGACCAAAGAAAATCGCGAATACGATGTGGTGGTGTTCGGCGCCACCGGTTTTACCGGCCAGCTGGTCGCCGAATACCTGCTCAATAAATACGGTGTGAACGGCGACCTGCGCTGGGCCATGGCCGGGCGCAGCCTGCGCAAACTGGAACTGGTGCGCGAGGAACTGCAGGGCAGCGACATTCCCCTGCTCACCGCGGACAGCGACGATATGGATTCCCTGCTGGAACTGGCCGGCAAGACCTCGGTGGTCTGCACCACCGTGGGACCCTACGCCCTGTATGGCTCCGCCCTGGTCGAGGCCTGTGTACAACAGGGCACGGACTACTGTGACCTCACCGGTGAAGTCCAGTGGATGAAAAGAATGATCGACCAGCACCAGGCCGCGGCGGCCGCAAGCGGTGCGCGCATTGTCCATACCTGTGGTTTCGACAGCATCCCCTCGGACCTGGGCGTTCTGTTCCTGCAAAATGCCATGCGCGAGCGTCACGGCGTGCCGGCCTGCCACGTGAAATACCGTGCCGCAGGATTCAGCGGTGCCTTCAGCGGCGGTACCGTGGCCAGCATGATCAATATGATGGAGGAGGCAGCCAGGGACCGCAGCCTGATGAAGGTGCTGGCGGACCCCTACGCCCTGAACCCGCCGGGCTCACACCGCGGCGACGATGTGAACGACCAGACCGGCGCCATCTACGATGAGGATTTCGAGCGCTGGACCCTGCCCTTCGTGATGGCTGCGATCAATACCCGCGTGGTACGGCGCAGCAATGCCCTGATGGACGGTGCCTACGGCGAGGATTTCCGTTACGACGAGGCCGTACTGGCACCCGAGGGACAGGGCGCACTGAAATCAAAATTCGCCGCTGCCGCGATGACCGCGGGTACCGCCTCCATGGCGATCGCCCCGCTGCGGTCCGTGGCCAAACGCTTCCTGCCCTCCCCCGGTGAAGGGCCCAGCAAGAAACAACAGGAGAAGGGTTACTTCGATATCCTGCTCTACGGTGTGCACCCCGGCGATCGCAGCAAGGACATGACCGCGCGGGTCACCGGCGATCGCGACCCTGGCTACGGTTCAACGTCGAAAATGCTGGGCGAAGCGGCGGTCTGCCTGGCCCAGGATGAGCTGGACTGCGCCGGCGGCTTCTGGACCCCGGCATCGGCCATGGGCGAGGTGCTGATCGAGCGGTTACAGGACAGCGCCGGCCTGACCTTCGACATCGAGGACAGCTAGCACTCCAACGCACATGTTATTCTGTGCGGCGGGAGAGTTTATATGAGTACCAAACCGCCACCCCTGCTACTGGCAATCAGCGACGCACCCCGGGCCGTACTGGACGCGGCCTTCCTGAGCCTGGCTGCACCCAAACTGCGTCGGTTGCCCCGCGCAAAAGAAAATCACAGCGTGATGGTGATCCCCGGTTTCATGGGAAGCGATACCGGCAACCAGCCGCTAATCCGCTTCCTCAACGGACTGGGGTACACCGCCACCGGCTGGTTACAGGGTCGCAACCTGGGACCGGGCAGTTTTGCGGAGGAGGACTTGCGCGGCAGCATCGACGAGCTGGCCCGAGCCGGCGGCGGCAAGGTATCCCTGGTCGGCCACTCCCTGGGCGGTATCTATGCCCGCGAAATCGCCCGCATGGAGCCCTCCGCCATTCACCAGGTCATCACCCTCGGCAGTCCCTTTGGTCGCGGGCAGGACACGGGATCACATGCCCGACGCATGTACGACCGCCTCAACCCGGAGCCAAATCCGCGGGAAAATGCAGACATCCTGGACACCCCCCCGCCGGTACCGACCACCGCCATCTACACGAAGGCCGACGGCATTGTGAACTGGAAGACCTCGCGGCAAAGCGGTTACTACGACCATGTGGACAATATCGAGGTACAGGGCAGCCACATCGGCTTGAACCTGAATGCCGCGGTGTGGTTCTGGATTGCCAGGAAGCTGGCTGCGATCTAAGGATGGTGCCGGAAAGAGGAGTAGACGGTCCGACGCATCGGCGGGGCCGCCATCGGTATCCGACAGTGTTCTAATTTGTTGGGGTTGAGATGGTGCCGGAAAGAGGAGTCGAACCTCCGACCTTCGCATTACGAATGCGCTGCTCTACCAACTGAGCTATTCCGGCACTGAGGGGGCAAATGCGGGCGGGAAGTCTACCCCCCAACCCCTTGTGGCGCAAGGGTTTGCCGCGTAAATTTGGCTCGTGGAAAAATTCAATATCAGCTTCTCCGGAGAGACACTGCCAGACCATGATCTGGCCACCGTCAAGAAGCGTTTTGCAAAAGCTTTCAAGATCGAGGAAGCGCGACGGGTAGAGGCTTTTTTCAGCGGTCGCGAGATCATCCTGCGACGCAACCTGGGCAAGGATGAAGCAGCTCAGTTTTTTGTGTCGCTGCGCAAAATCGGCGTGGTCACGCATATCCACAAGATTGAACCCGAGGAAGTAATCCTGGAGTCGGAGCCGGAGCCGACCCCCAAACCCAGGAAGCGGCGCCAGCCCGGCGCACCGAACATCTTCGACCTGCGCATTTCCAAGCGCGCCGGCGAACCTGTTGAAGACCGGCAGAACGCCGGTTACATGGCCAAGGCGCCGATCATTGCCGCGGCCATCATGTTGCTGGCCTTTGCCCTGGTCGGCTTGCGCTTCTGGGCGGAGAGCAGTTCGCAACCCGATTCCTGGCTCGGCACTGTCGCCGTGGACCCACGCCAGCAGCCCGTGGTCGAGGTCACCGACAAACTGCTGTTTCACGATCGCGCCGGTGTCGCCACGGATACTATTCCACTGGCAGACTTTGGCGTGAGCGCCGGGACGCACTTTGATTTTTTCAGTAACGGTGATCTACTGATTCTGCAGACCGAGCAGCCCTCGGCCGCCCCGGCCTGGCTGCACCCCTTGCTCGGTGTCGAGGAAATCGTTGGTGGCCGTCTACTGCGCTGCTCCCTGGAGTCGCGCAACTGCAGCGAACTCATGTCCGGACTGGGACCGGTTAACTTCCTGGTCGAGCGGCGCACCGACACGATCTACCTGGCGGACCCGGACCGCGATCAGTTGCGCAAGCTGGATAGCAGCGCAAGTCCGCTGGCAGAAAAGGCCATGGAACTGACCGCTCCGCTCAAACTGGTGCTGCAGGAAGGCATTCTCTACCTGACCCAGGCCGGGTCTGATGCCGTGGAAGTGCTCAAGCCCGACGACACGGATTTCGGCAAGCAGCTGGACAAGTTCAGCCTGGAGGTCGAAGGGGCCAGCCAGAGCGGACACATATTCCCGGGCGACCTGGCCTGGCTCAACGAGCAGTGGTGGGTAGTTATGCAGTCTCGCGACGGCAGCAATGCCGGGGTCTATCGGTTCACTTCCCGCTGGAAATACCAGGAACGCCTGGACCTGCCCGCCAGCGCACACCCGGCGGCACTGACCCGCTGGTCGGCGAAAATGCTGATCAGCGATTTCCAGCGGGAGAAGATCTACCGATTCGATGCCGCGGCACGGGAGGAAAAGCCTTTCAGCTCCGGCACCATCAGCGATGCCATGGGGGAGCGCCAGTCACAGCTCAGCCTGTCGCGGTCGCTGCAGGTCATGGTATTGCTGATCCTTTTTGTGACTGCCGCGGGCCTGCTTGCCCTGGGCGTACTGCAAACCCTGCGCGGCAAGGTGTACAGACCACCTTCAGACAGCAGCGAGCGTGGCTTCGATATCAATGACGAATCCATCCTCTGGCTGGATCCGGAGCCCGGGGTAGACGAAAAGCTGCGCAAAGCGGGTTACATCATGGCCGGCGGCGCCACCGTGCTGCTGCTGGTCGCCTTTATCGCCCGGCTCGATATCTGGTGGATGATTGCGATCAGCATCCTGCTCGCCGGACTCGGCGGCTACTATTTTGCCCTGCAGAAATGCAGCCACGGCCACATCGGCCTGCAGGGGGAAAACCTGATCCTGGTCGATCACACCAATACCTACCGGGTCGGCACCGGCCCCAGTATCCAGTATTTTGACAACTACATCATGATCGACGACGTCATCGTCTACCTGGGCAACCGGCTGTTGCGGGCCTTCCGCGACGAACCCCTGCAGCAGACTTTCCGACCCGTGGTCAGCCGCGGCATCAAAGTCGATCGGGCAACGGTGCAGGTGAAAATGATCCAGAGCCGGCACCCGATGATCGCCGGTATCTACGGGCTGCTGATCGCCGTCGTCTGTGCCACCCTGCTCATCGTTTTTTCCTGAGCGCGGCTACTGTATGCTTGCTGGATGCCAGATAATAAAACACACACCGTAGGACTCTTCGTTACCTGCCTGGCCGACCTGTTCCGGCCCTCGGTCGCCTTCAGCAGTATCAAGTTGCTGGAAGAAGCTGGATGCCGGGTGGAAGTGCCCCTGGAACAGACCTGCTGCGGGCAACCCGCCTACAACACGGGCGCCCTGGCCGATACCCGGCCACTGGCCAAAAAACTTATCGAACGCTTTGCAGAATACCCCTATGTGGTCGCACCCTCCGGTTCCTGTGCCGGCATGATCAAGCACCACTACCCGCTTCTGTTCAGGGAGTTTCCGGACTGGCACGGTCGCGCCGAGGAACTGGCTGCGCGCACCTGGGAGATCACCAGTTTCCTCACCGAGGTCATGAAGTTCACGCCGCCTGATCTGGAAATGGCAGGCCGCAGTGTCACCTATCACGACAGCTGCGCGGGTCTGCGCGAACTGGGTATCAAGCAGCAACCGCGACAACTGCTCGCCGACTGCGGCGTGGAGCTGAAAGAATTGCAGGGCACCGAGGTGTGCTGCGGTTTCGGTGGCACCTTCTGCGCAAAAATGCCGGACATCTCCGAAAAAATGGTCAGCGACAAACTCGACAGTGCCGTTACCAGCGGCGCGGATATCCTGCTCGGCGGCGACCTGGGTTGCCTGCTGAATATCGCCGGCCGCGCCCAGCGCACCGGTGAAGAGATCGAGGTTCGCCACGTGACCGAGGTACTGGCCGGGGAACTGGATACACCGGCCATTGGTGAGGGCTCCCAGTGAAGCAGACCAGCGAGCTGTTCCTCGACCAGGCCCACGAGGCACTGCAAAACCGGGATCGCACCGAGCGCATGCACGCCCTGGGTGTGATCATGCCAATGATGCGCGACAACGGCATGGAACACCTGGGCAATTTCGAGGCCGTGCGCAGCTACCTCAAGAGCGTCAAGGACCACACCCTGGACAACCTCGCCCACTACCTGCGCCAGTACGAGGAACAGGTGGTCATCAACGGCGGCCACGTGCACTGGGCCCGCGACGGCGAGGAGATGAATGAAATTGTCGCCGGCATCTGCCGCCGCCACGAGGCCCGCCGCGTCGCCAAGGGCAAGTCCATGATCACCGAGGAAACCGACCTGACCGCGCACCTCGAAAAGATGGACATGGAAGTCACCGAGACCGATCTGGGCGAATACATTGTGCAGATCGCCGAGGAAACACCCAGCCATATCGTCGGGCCAGCCTTTCACAAATCCGAGCAGCAAATCCGTGAGTTGTTCCTGGACAAGCATCAACTCGGCACCCGCGAGCTGACGGACCCCCCGGCCATGGTCCAGGAAGCCCGCCAGATATTGCGCGAGCGGTTTCTGCAGGCGGATATCGGCATCATTGGCGCCAATGCCCTGATCGCCGAGAACGGCCGCAACATGCTGGTGACTAATGAAGGCAATGGCGACCTGGTGTCTTCGTTGCCGCGGGTACAGATCGTTTGTGCATCCATCGACAAGGTCCTGCCGCGACCGGAGGACGCCTCCGCCCTGCTGCGGCTGCTGGTGCGCTCCGCGATTGGCACCACGGTGACCGCGTATACCAGCTTTTATTCGGGACCACGGCGCGAGGAAGACACCGACGGCCCGGAGGAATTCCACGTGGTGCTGCTGGACAACGGTCGCAGCGACATTCTCGGCGGCAACTACCAGGATATGCTGGGCTGTATGCGCTGCGGCGCCTGCCTCAACCACTGCCCGATTTACATCGGCGCCGGTGGTCACGCCTACGGCTGGGTCTATCCCGGCCCCATGGGTTCGGTATTGACGCCGCTGCTCACTTCCCTGGAAGCCAGCCATACCCTCCCCAACGCCTGCACCGCCTGCGGCCGCTGTGCCGAGGTCTGCCCGGCAGAGATTCCCCTGCCGGACCTGTTGCGCGATCTGCGTACCGAAGAGCGCGATCAGAAACTTTCCCCCTGGCGCTGGCGCTGGGGTATGAAACTGCACAGCTGGCTGGCACGAATGCCACGCCTGTATCACCTGCTCACAGGCATCGGCATCAAGCTCATGTACCTGTTTGGTCGGCGCCGCGGCAGCTTCCGCTCATTGCTTGTGCCCAATGGCTGGACGGCAGTGCGCGACTTTCCGGCACCCCAGAACGGTACCTTTATGAACCAGTGGAAAAAGCGGGACAAGGATGAGTAGCGCGCAGTCGGAAATTCTCGGCAAGGTGCAGCGGGCCCAGTATGCGGACCAGGACGCCCAGACCATCGAGGAAAATCTGGCGGCCCTGGGTACGGCACCGCCAGCCCCGCTGGATTGCGAGGATTTGCTGGAAGCCTTCCTGACACGGCTGCTGGTGAACAAGATGGAAGTCGATATCGTGCAGAGCCGCTCCGCGGCGGTGCAGAGTATCTCCGACTTCCTCTACGCCGAACACAACACGCGGCGGGTGGTTGCCGGTAACGACGCCCGCCTGGCAGGTCTGCCCTGGCGCGACGGCGGTGTGCTGGCGCGCTTCGGGACTGCGGGTCCCGATGACCCGGCCAGTATCAGTTTTGCAAAACTGGCCATTGCGGAATCGGGCTCGGTCGTGCTCTACAGCAGCCGCGACAATCCGGCCACCAATAACTGGCTGGTCAAAGACCATATCGTCGTTGTCGACAGTCGCGATCTTGTGGCCAGCTACGAAGACGCCTGGGCCAGGATTAGAGAGGATGAGGCGGGCAGCCATAACCCGCGGGGCATCACTTTTATTTCAGGGCCATCCAGTACCGGAGATATTGTCGGCCACCTGGTGCAGGGTGCTCACGGGCCACAACGGCTGCGCGTGGTCTATATCGATGTCGGCGCCCTGCACGAGGGCGTGCTCGAGCGCGCCCGGGAACGGGCCCTGTCCGCCAAGGCCTAGTCGAACAGTTCGGCCAGGAAATTCTGCAACGACTGCCAGGAGCGCCGGTCCGCATCGGCGTCATAGACCGTACCGAAATCCGGGTCGTTGGCCTCCGGGTTGGTAAAGGCATGCACCGTGGCACCATGACCGTGTAACTGCCAGTCAGCGCCTGCCCCTGTCATTTCCTCGGCAAAAGCCACCACCTGTTCCGGCGGCACCATGGGATCGTCCCAGCCGTGCTCCACCAGTACCCGCGCGCTGATGTGATTACCCGCAGTATTGTCCGGTGCGCCGAGTATGCCGTGGAAGCTGCATACACCGGCTACGGCGGCGCCGCAGCGGGCCAGGTCAAGCGCGCAGAGCCCGCCGAAACAGTAGCCGATAGCAGCCAGATTATTGCCGTCGATTTCCGGCTGAGCCGCCGCGGTTTCCACGCAGGCCAGCAAGCGCCGCTGCAGCAATTCCCTGTCGCCGGTAAAACGGTTCATGTATTCGAAGGCCTCTTCCTTGGTCTCCGCCTGCACGCCCTTGCCGTAGAGATCCAGCGCGAAACCGACATAACCCATCGCGGCAAGTTGCTCGGCGCGGCCGTTCTCGTAGGGCTCGCGACCGCGGAAGGCATGGCAAACCAGGATGCCCGGTCGCGGCCCTGACTGGGCATCGTCCCAGGCGACCAGCGCCTCCAGGGTGTCGCCCTCATGTTCGTATTCGACGGTACGGGTTTGAATAGCCATATCATTTGTCCATCTGTGCGGTTTACCGAGTCGCCTATCTTCCGTATCTTTTTTGACACTTGCAATCAAAAGGGAAGAACCATGCACCTGGCCTTCAGCTCCATGAATACCCTCAACGATCCGCCGCCGCCGGAACTGGCAAAGGCGCTGGAGGAACGCGGCTTCGAATCCCTCTGGTACGGAGAGCACAGCCATATACCCTGCGCCCAGAAAACCCCCTATCCACCGGGCGGCGAGATGCCGGCTGCTTACCGCAATATGATGGACCCCTACGTGTCGCTGATGGCCGCGGCGGCAGCCACCACCACCCTGAAACTGGGCACCGGCATCGCCCTGCTGATGGAGCGGGACATCTTCTCCCAGGCCAAGACCATTGCCAGCCTCGACCAGCTCTCCGGCGGTCGGGTGATGATCGGCACCGGCGTGGGCTGGAATGAAGAGGAATTTGCCAATATCAGCCCACACCCGTTCAGGAAACGCTACGGCGTGCTAAGGGAGACTGTCGCCGCCACCCGCGCCCTGTGGACCCAGGCAGAGGCTGAATTCCACGGTGAATATATCGACTTCGACCCGGTCTGGGCGGACCCGAAACCGGCGCAGGCCGGCGGCCCCCCGATCTACATGGGTGCAATGGGCCCGCTGGGTATCAAGCACGCTGCCGAATGGGCCGACGGCTGGTACCCGGTGGATATCGCACTGATGGATATCGAGCAGGATGTGACCAACTTCAAGAATCTTGTGGTCGAGAGCGGCCGGGATCCGGACTCGGTGGCAATCAATATCCAGATCATGGACACTACGGACCTCGACAAACTCAAGGGCTACCGGGACCTGGGCATCGAGCGAGCCACCGTCGGCGTGGCCATCGACATGTGGGACAAGACCGACGAGATCATGCCCATGATCGATCGCTTCGCAGAGATTATCCCGGCTCTCAAGGATTAGGACACAGAGGAACATCATGACCCGTAGCATTACTATCGCATTGCTGAGCCTGCTGCTGGCCACCCCGGCCCTGGCAGACAAGAACCAGGACAAGCGGGAGAAAATCGACAAGATGAGCCAGGAGGTGCTGGCACGCCTCTACGAGGAACAGCCGGAAACCGCCAACATGGTGAAAGACGCCGAGGGCTACGGCGTCTTCTCCAATATCGGCATCAATGCCTTCTTCATCTCCGCCGGTGGCGGCAATGGCGTGGTACGGGATAACGAATCGGGCGAGAAGACCTATATGAACATGGGCACCGCCGGCGTCGGCATCGGCCTGGGGGTCAAGGACTTCCGCGCCGTGTTTGTGTTCCACAGCCGCAAGGCCCTGGACAACTTCCTCGAGTACGGCTGGGATTTCTCCGGCCAGGCGGACGCTGCGGCCAAGAGCGGCGACAAGGGTGACGAGGGCAGTATCGCCGCCACCGTGGTCAATGGAGTATCGATTTACCAGTTAACGGAAAACGGCCTGGCCCTGCAGGCGACCCTGCAGGGTACCAAGTACTGGAAGAGCAAGAAGCTCAATACCTACAACTAAAAGGGGTCAGAGCCCTTTTAATTCAGCGCAGGGTCTACCTCGGTCCAGGTGCAGCGCTCCCGCACCAGGGCAGAGGTATTCGCATGGCCGATCCCATTGGCCATCAGTTCCGCCACCCTTTCGTCGTCGACGTAGCCGGAGTGCGCGGTCAGCGGGTCGGCGAACTGGCCCACCACGGGCAGGGAGCGCACGTGAGCAATATTAATCGTCACATTGCGAACCCGGGTACACAGCCGCGAGTCCAGGTACTGATTGACCCAGTTGGCCGGCACCGGAAAACTTAGAATGTCATTGGGATCGGTGACCGCTATCAGGTCCAGCTGCTTCAGAAATCTTTCATCGGTGCGAGGTGCATCGGGTCCGCAGAACTGGTCGTGCTGGCCGGTGACCGCCTGGGTATCCTGCCCGGATTCGAGCAGCGGCAACTGGTTGGACAGCATGAAGACGGTGATCGACTCCTGCTGCAGCGCCCTGGCCAGGCGAAGCTTGGCCGCATCTTTATCCCGCGTTACCTGGGCGGCGTCCTGCAGGGCGTCCATGGTGGCGCGGCTGCCCAGGCTGTGGGTTGCGATCACCAGCTCGTCGAGTGCAACGCGGCTACCCAGGGTCGGGGACTCGTCACAGCGCTGTCCCTGTGTCAGGTCTGGTAATCCATCCCAGGTGGCGCTGACCGTCCAGCACATGGCCTCACCCACTGCATCGCGGATGTCAGCGCCCCGGTTGCCAGCAAAGGCGAGTGGGTCTGGCAGCACACTATTGGAAAAGTTACGGAAGCTCTGGTTGATCCCCGCGCGCTGGGAGCTGTAGATTTCGGACGAATCGAACATGATAGCCTGTTTCTCGGGCTCGGTGATTGGGCTCCAGGTCAATTCGAAGAACAACAGCTCACGCTCGCGGTCCACATCGACCATACGCACGATATTGAGCTCTCCCATGGGCCGTTCCGGCCCGGACTTTGGTACCAGCTCGATGCGCTTGAAGCTTTCGGCCCGTACCGTCAGTGCGAGGGTCGATGAGAGTGAACGTATGAGACGGCCACCGTGGCCGGGTTGATGATCACCGATGCCATGCACGTAGAGCAGTTTGGTAACCGGCCGGTTGCCGTCGCCCAGGGGACCGTAGCTGCGCTGCTTTTCCAGCTTCGGCACGATACCCGTAAACGCTTCCCCTTCCACCGCGCAGTTGCGCCGATCCACACTCTCGCGGGCCTGGGCATCCAGCACCGCCTCTGTCACGCCGCGGCCGAAGCTGGCGCAGCCGCCGAGGGCGGCCACCGTCAGTATCAGAAACAGGATCCTGATCAATTTGCGCCGCGCGGGAACAGGAACTGCCAGCTGAACAGGCTAACTAACGCACTATTCGCCGCGAACTGTATAGTCGCCGGCCTGGTACGGATTCATCTTGCCCTCTTCCGGAGGCTCGCTGGTGCCGGGAACAATCGGGAAGTCCGGCGTGAAGGTGGCGAAAGTGGCGGCCAGCCGGTCGAGAACGCTCGCGTCACCGGTGGCTTTTGCCGTACCGTCATCGATCTGGGTCTTCAGTCGTTTCTGGCCCATCATCACGGTTTCCAGGTCGCTGCGGTTTATGGTGATGGTCAGGTCCGGGTCATCCGACTGGAAACCCTCGATATTGGTCAGGGTCGAGTTGGAAAGCTCGACAACATACTTTTCGCCGTTGTCCGGCGTCACCAGGTTGACAGTGAATTCCATATCCCCGGCTTTGGACGCGTCCATTCTCACCGCCAGGAAGTCCAGGAACTGGCCGGTGGTCATCGCCCGGATTACATCCGGTCCCGCCGTGTTGGGCGGCGCGCCGGGCAGGCCGTTGCGCAGTTCGTAGGCACCCTGCAGGAAGCTGTTGCGCAACCCGGGGTTCTCCTGCTGGTAGCCGATCTGTTCCCACACGTCCGCCAGCAGCAGCCTGGCCTTGCGGTTATCGGGCTCTGCCTGAACCAGCTTGTTGAGGATTTCCTGGGCCAACATGTAGTCGCCCCTATCGTGGAGCTTCTGGCCCTCTTTCAGGATCTTGCGCGAGCCGCCCATCATCTTGACGTAAAGCGGTGCGGAATCGGCAGGTGACAGCGGTATTAGTGTGGTGGGATTGCCATCCCAGTAACCCAGGAACCGGTTGATCACGGCGCGGCTGTTGTGCTCCGGCGAGCCGTGGTAGCCCCGGTTGAACCAGCTCTGGGCGATGCCGTCAGGAGTCTCGTAGACATTGTGGATCTGGTTAATAGTCACGCCCTGGTTCGCGTGGAACAGCACGTAGTTGTTGATGTTGGCGTAGAGATCCCGCTGGCCGCGCAGGATTTCCTGCACCCGCTCGTTACCCCAGCGGGGCCAGTGGTGCGAGGCAATCATGGTGTCGGCACGCCTGCCGTAGCGATAGAGGGCGCGGTTGATGTGCTGCGACCAGGCGTGGGGATTGCGTACCGGCGCACCGCGCAAGGTATACACATTGTGGAACACACCGGTCACGTCTTCCCCCGTCCAGTAGACCTTGTGATCGGGGAACCAGGTATGGGCCTGGGATGGTGCCTCTGCACCCGGGGTGTTCATGAACTCCATCTTCAGGCCATCAATGGTATGCACCTCGATGTCGTCCTCGATCACGATGGTCGGTGCGATGAGGCCCACGTTGCCTATAGCCACGTTCATATTCAGACCCTGGCCGGCATGTCCGAAGGGGCTGGCGGGCAGGTTCGTGCCGTACTGGTACTGCACCCGCCGGTTCATGGCGTTGCCGGCGAAGACGTTCTCGGAGACGGCGTGGTCCATGAAATCCCGCGGCGCAATGATCTCTACCTTGCCGGCCCTGACGTCTGCCTCGTCGACGATGCCGCGCACACCGCCCCAGTGGTCCACGTGTGAGTGTGAATACACCACAGCCCGGATGGGCCGTTCACCGAGATGTTTGTCGACCAGTTTCTTGGCCATGGCGGCCGGGTCAGGCGCGGTCAGGGGATCGAATACCACCCATCCGCTTTTTGTTGCAACGAACGTGAGATTGGCCAGGTCGTAGCCGCGCACCTGGTAGAAGCCCTCTTTCACCTTGTACAGGCCCACTTTCATGTTCAGGCGCGAGATCCGTTGCAGGGAGGGGTGCACGCTGGGGAAGTCGGTATCCCGCAGGAAAAACTTGTAGCGCTCCAGGTCCCACACCGTATTGCCCGCCGGCCCTTTTACGATCCAGGTATCCGGCGCGCCGATAAAGCCTTTCTCTGCTTCCGCGAAGTCACGGGTGTCATCGAAGGGCAGCCCGGCGGCATCCTCTGCGATGGCCTTCAGCGTGTGCTTGGAGGGTGGCTTGCCCTGCGGATCAAAGTGCGTGTCCGGATCGGCGTACTTGATTTCGCCGCCGCCCTTCTGGGCCAAGGATGCCGAGCCGCCTAAAGAGAGCCCTATCACTGCCACAAGACTACATAGAAGTTTTGTTTTGTAACCGAGACTGTCCATTAGCGTCCACCCCAATAAAAAAAGAAGTTTTGTTCACAAACTGGCGCTGAGCGCCTCTACTTGAGGGTAGAAGATTTCTTCAGACTGCGTGGCTAATTATTTGCTTGTATAAGTTTTGTCTAATTTCTGCTGCCTCTACCGAACGGCCAGTTGAAGGACACACTGGCGAACCAGATTTCGTTGGTCTGGTAGTCCCCCTCGAGGAAAAACGCCGGCGGCAGTTTCTGACTGTTGATCGGCGCATCGCCGTAATCGGCGTAGACCAGGCTGCCGGTAACTTTCATCCCACTGTCGCGGATGTAATCAGCACCGATGGAGTAGCGGATCTGGCGGTCCAGGGCCATATCCGCGGTGCGATCCTTCGCCCGGGTCGGGTCGGTGTCATAGCCCAGGCCCGCACGCAGGGTCCAGCGCTGGTCCATGCGGTAGTCGACACCTACCGCGTAGTGATAGGTGTCCTCCCAGTTGCGCGGCAAGGACGCACCACCCGCATTGGTGGTGAGGAAGATTTCACCCATTTCGCTCCAGTTATCCCAACCCGCGGTCAGGTAACCGCTCCACTGCTCATTGAAATCGTGGCTCAGGCCGGCACGGACCACCGCTGCCATGGTCAGCTCGGTACTCACTCCTACTTCGCCGAGCAGGTTAGCGGAGATATTGCCGTCGTAATCGAAGTCAAACTTGGAGGTGCCGCGGATGCCGATCTGGGTGCGATCGCTGAAGGCGTAATACAGGCTCAAACTGGCTGCCACCTGGACATCGTCGCCATCCAGGTTGACCTTGCCGTCGGGGCCACCCGGCTCAAAGGTATTGGGGACAGCAATGTCCATATCCAGTTCGGAATACATCACCGGTACCGCCAGGCCGACCGAAAACTTGTCGGTCACCTTGTAACCCACCGAGGGTACTGCACCGATCACCAGGATGGACACATCCTGCACCTGGTAGCGGCCGGCCCAGTCATCGTCGTAATCCAGCACTGAGCCGGTCAGGGCCAGGCCGGAGATCCCGACTGACCACTTATCGTTCAGGGGGTGGGCATAAAAAACACTTCCCCCCGGGGCCGGGTCTGCGGCATCGCCGCCATCGCCGGTACCATTGGCGATACCCGCATTCTCCACGTCGAACTCCACCGAGGGCGCGATGACGCCTACCGAAACCAGGATCTCCGATTCGTCCAGCTCAGACATGGACGCCGGGTTGAACCAGGCATCGGTGGCATCGCCGTTGCCGGCCTCTTCACCGGCGCCGGCCCGGCCCTGGGTGGGCTGGCCGAATTCCGTGATCCAGAGACCGCCGGCCTGGACCTGGGGGATACACATTGCGGCCACTACCACCGCGCAACTGATTAACTGTTTGCGAGACATCCTGTTTCCTTGTGTGTATTACGCCGGTGCATTTAGTGAAGCACAAGCATGGAGATACCGAAAGCAAAGCACCCGCAAAGGATTACTGGAAACCACTATTCCTATTCTCCATCCAGCAAGCTACGAACCCGCGCCATGATATCCGCCCCCTCCCGGGGTACCCACCGGTAAGCCACCCGGGCCACGGGCAGAGACAGGTCCAGCAGGGACTCGATATCGGCGGGACTGGCATTGAGCACGACCTCGGCCCCGCTCGCCTCGATGGTAGCGGCAAGTTCCTCGCGTTGTTGTTCGGAATAGCCCATGGCCGGCAGAACCGTTTCCAGGTGGGTGTTGGAATCGAAGGTGGCCCGGATACTGCCGACCGCATGTGGCCTGGGGTCCACAACTTCTGCAATTTCGTATTGTTGTGCCGCCACCCAGCCGGCGCCATAGGGCATCCCGCCATGGGTCACCGTGGGACCGTCCTCGACAATCAATACCCGCTTGCCTTCGACCAGGCCGGGTTGGTCGATAGAGACCTCGAGGTCGGATTGCACAAGCTAAGCGCCAGGATTGAAGCGCTCCTTGAGGGCCAGGATGGCCTCGACGTCTCCGGGCCTGGCCTGGGCGACCTTGTTGATCACCAGGACATCCGCGGAGCGAAAATTGGTCTCACCTGGGTAGTACTCAAGCCCGTGGCCTGCACGCAGGGCATCGCTGACGGCGATGTTGAGATCCGGCTTGAAGAAGGAGAAGTCGTTATTGCCGCCATCCCACAGAACAATATCAGCCTCCTCCTCTGCGGCCCGAAGGATGGCCGCGTAATCCACCCCGGCATAAATCACCAGGCCCTGCTGCACATAGGGCTCGTACTCTTCGCGCTCCTCGATCGTGCACTGGTGTTCGTCAAAATCTGCCTGTTCGGCAAAGCGCTGCACCGCCTGGGCCGAGAGATCACCGTAGGGCATGGGGTGGCGCACGGTTACCGCTTTAATCCCCGACTCAACCAGCGACTTGGCCAGGTACTGGGTGAGCGGGCTTTTGCCGGCGCCGGTACGGGTGGCGGTGATCGCTACCACCGGTTTGCTAGAGCGCAGCGCGGTCTGGTCCGGACCCAGCAACACAAAGCTCGCGCCCGCCGCCTGCACAAGGGCCGCCTTGTGCATAACGTCGCGGTGGGCCAGGTCACTGTAGGCGAAGAACACAAACTCCACCCCGTGACTCTCGATCAGCTCCGAAAGCTCGCTCTCGTCGTGGATCGGTATGTCGGCATCGTAGGCATCGCCAGCCAGCTCCCTGGGGTAGCTGCGTTCATCGATAAAGGGTATCTGGGTGGCGGTAAAGGCACAGACTCGAAATTCCGGGTGGTCCATGAAGAAGGTGCGGAAATTGTGAAAGTCACGCCCGGCGGCGCCCATGATGATGCAGTTAAACATTGACGGTTGCCTCGATGATGGTGCCAGCCCAACCGGCGGTTGCATCGGCCAGGTCGGCGGGTCTGCAAATGACAGCGGCCCGGCCGGTATCCCGCACAAACTGGCTCGCCGCGGCCACCTTGGGGCCCATAGTTCCCGGCGGGAAATGTCCGGCCGCGGCCAGTGCTTCCAGTTCGTCGGGATTGGTTCTTTCGATCAGACGCTCCTGGGGGGTATCGAAATGCTCATACACCCCCGTGACCCCGGTGACGAGGACCAGCTTGTCGGCACCGAGACTGGTGGCCAGCAAAGCCGTGGCCAGATCCTTGTCGATGACCGCATCGACGCCCTCCAGCCGACCCTCACGTTCCACTACGGGAATACCGCCTCCACCGGCGGCAATTACGATCACGCCCAATTCCAGCATGCTTTCGATAACCGGGGTTTCCACGACTCGCAGCGGTGCCGGTGACGCTACCACTCGACGCCCGCGGCCCTGCTTGTCATGAACCAGCGGAATCCCGGCATCGGCCAGCTCGGCCGCATGAGCCGGTTCAAACCAGGGCCCGATCGGCTTGGTAGGATTGCTGAAACCGGGGTCGTCGCCATCGACCACAACCTGGGTAAGAATCGTGGTCACCGGTCGTTTGCCGCCGGTGAGGTTGTGAACCGTCTGCTGCAAGACATAGCCGATCTCGCCTTCGGACTCTGCGACGCACACTTCCAGGGGTAGGGCATAGGCCTTACCCAGTGCTTCCTCCACACGGGTGAGGATATAACCCACCTGGGGGCCATTGCCGTGGGTAATCAGCAGCTGTCGTTCACTGGTGAAGATATCTGCCAGTGGCGCCAGCGTTCGCGCGGCGAACTCAAACTGGCCGAGCATGGTCATGTCCTCACCCTCGCGGGCGAAGGCATTGCCGCCAAGACTCACTACCAGTCGCTCTGTCATCGCTATTTCCCCATGCGTTTGCACCAGTGTAGTTCGACAACCGGGGGCTAGGTTTGATCAGGATCATCTGCCACCGATATATTAGCCGGTATGACAAATCCCCATCTTGGCCTATCTTTAGGCCAGACCCGTTAACAAGGATTCTTACAATGACTGTTGTTCATCGTCTGTGCACCGCCTTGCTGGCGCTTGCCCTCCTTTCCCTGTCTCATACTGCCAGTAGTGCAAATTCAAATGGCACAGTGCTGATCACCGGGGCCAACCGGGGTATCGGGCTGGCTTTGGCTGAACAGTTCATCAAGGGCGGCTACATGGTGATTGGCACTGCCCGCAAACCAGGCAGCGCAAAGGAATTGAAAGCACTGGGGGCACATGTTGAACAGCTGGATGTAACCAGTCAGGACAGTGTGGACGCCCTGGCGGAACGCCTGGGCCAGACGCCGATCGACATCCTGGTGAACAATGCCGGCATTATCGGTCACGATGCCAAGGAGTTTGTCCAGCTCGATGTCAGCCAGTTGGACCGCACCATGGACGTGAACCTCTACGGCCCGCTGCGCGTCACCCAGGCTTTGCTGCCCAATGTCTACCAGAGCAAGACGCGGCTGGTGACCAATATGAGCAGCATGATGGGCAGCATGGATATGAACACCTGGGGCTGTTGCCTGGGCTACCGCGCCAGCAAGTCAGCGCTGAACAGCGTCACCAAAACCCTGTCGGTCGATCTGGGCAAACAAGGGCTGACCTTTGTGGTGCTGCACCCGGGTTACGTTAAAACCGATATGAACCAGGGCCAGGGCAACTATACCGCCGAGCAGAGTGCCACCGGACTTTTTGCGGTAATCACCGGCCTCGACGCCTCGGACAACGGCAAGTTCTACGATTTCCAGGGCAAGGAATTACCCTGGTAGAGACCTAGTCGCCGGACCAGTCGGGCCTGCGCTTTTCCTGCCAGGCCCGTACGCCCTCGGCATAATCCGGGTGTCGGGCCATCTCACGCAGCAGGCGTTCGCTATCCGCCACTGATTCGGCCAGTGTGCGGTGCTGGTCACCGTAGATCTGCCACCTGGTTTCCCGCAGCGATCCCGGCGAAACGGATTCGGCCATGCTTCGCGCGTAGTCATAAACCTCATCCATCAGCGTATCTGCACTGCAAACCCGGTTGAGGAAACCCATGGCCAGCGCCTCCTCGGCGAGGAATACCCGGTTTGACAGCAGGATGTCATTGGCCCGCGCCAGGCCGATGATGCGCGGCAACAGCCAGGACAGGCCGTACTCGGCGGGAAAATTGAAGCGCCCGTGTGCGGCCGTGAATTTGGTGCCCGCCACTGCAAAACGCAGGTCGGCAAAGGCGGCCAGCACCAGGCCGACCCCGGCGGCCGCCCCGTTCACCGCGGCAATCACCGGCTTACTCAGGCCGAAGTGGTAGGCAAAGGCGGCATCGAAGGCGGGATTGACCCCGTAGCCCGGCGTGGCGATATCGTCGCCGATGCCGGCGTCGTATTCCCCCTGCTCCGACATCTTCTCCAGACCGCCGAGATCAGCACCGGCGCAGAAGGCCTTGCCAGCCGGGTCACCGGTAACCACGATCACCCGCACCGCGGCATCTGCATCGGCCTGGGCCAGCAACTGCCGATATTCCGTATGCATGCGACCGGTCCAGGCATTGCGTCGCTCGGGGCGGGCCAGGGTGATGGTGGCAATGTCCTGCTCCACTGTATACCGGGTAGCTTTGAGTTCCATGATCGGCAGGCTACCTCTCAGCGTCCGGCCGCGGCGCCAGGAGTATCGGCAGGTAGTGAACCACAAACAGGCCGTAGGCCAGGAACCAGCCCGCCGCCGCGACCCACAACAAAGGCAGGTACCAGTCGGGCAAGAGCCCCGCCAGTATCCGGCTCAATAGCGCCACTAACAGTGCATAGAATGCGGGCAGGTATCCGCTGGGCAATTGCAGGGGGCGTCCGGTATGACCCAGGCTGACCCGGGAAATCATGGCCAGTATCATCAGGCCGATGCCACCCACCGCCAGCGTGTGAATGGCAACCGAGCGCGGTGCGTCGATGGCAATAAAGAGGAAGCCAAGCACCAGTGCCGCGTAAGCGAGTTGCAGGGACCACAACAGTGGTACCGCCAGGGTTTGCCAGGGCTTCCAGTGCAGCCAGCGAATCGCGTTAGCGACGACCACGAGCAAGGCCACCCGCTCTAACACCGTATCCTCACTGCCCTTGATCAGTACGCCCAGGTACAGCAGGCTGGACAGCAGCGCTACCCACTCCAGGGAGACAATCACGCTGGTCGGCGGACGCTTCAAGCCGCGGTCTGTGAAAAACGGTATCACCCGGCCACCCACCACCAGCACCACGTGCAGGATCACGAACAGCACGATGTTCAGCAACTCGCCTGCAAACGCGACTTGTCCGCCCTCCAGGGCCACGGCGTAGTAAACCGCCATACCCGCCAGCAACAGTAATACCGGCCCATAGAACACATTGCGCCAGTTCCGGGTGACTATGGTCATATAGCCCACGGTCAGTGCGGCCACCGTATAGAACAGGCCATCCGCCAGGGCCGCCGGCAGCGACCAGCCCAGCGCCCAGCCGACGCGGGCCAGCAACCAGAACAAGACCAGCAGCATCAGCGGTACGCCATTGATCGTGCGAACGCCGGTCCAGGTCTGGGCCGCTGTGAGAACAAAGCCAACCACGGTGCCACCGGCAAACCCGAGCAGCATCTCGTGGCGGTGCCACAGTGCGTCGACTCCGCCGGGTAGCCACCCGAACTGGAACTGCAGCATCCAGGCGGGCACCGCCAGGCACGCGAAGACAGCAACGCCCAGGAAAAGGGGGCGAAAGGGGAAACTCCAGAGAGGGTGGGAGGACATGCTGGCCTGCGTCGCGTGTTGTTGTTCCTAACTATAGACCTTGTTGACTAAAGGGCTGGCAGAGAACGCACCTAATCAAAAAAACTGGTGATTTGCTCCAGCGGTTTCTTGATGGTCGCTGCACGCGGGATCATCGCGTCCTCCGCCGGATGACCTACTACCAGCAGAATATAGGGCCGCTCGTTCTTCGGCCGGTCAAGGATCTTGTTCAGGAACTTCATTGGGTTGGGGGTATGGGTCAGGGTCGCCAGACCGGCCTGGTGCAAGGCATTGATCAGGAGGCCTGTGGCAATGCCCACCGACTCGGACATGTAATAGTTCTTGCGCTTGTTGCCCTCTTCATCGAAACCGTAGCGCTCGGCAAAAATGGCAATCAGCCAGGGGGCAATTTCCAGGAAGGGCTTGTCCGCATCGGTACCGATTTTCTTTAGATCATTGAGCCATTCATCCCCGGCCTTGCCGCCGTAAAATTCCCGCTCCTCGATTTCCGCCGCCTCACGGATCTAGCGCTTTATCTCCGGATCGCTGACACAGGCAAAATGCCAGGGCTGATGATTGGCCCCGCTGGGTGCGGTACCCGCGGCGCGTATGCAGGTTTCGATCACCTCCCGGTCGACAGGCTGGTCGGTGAAGTGACGGATACTGTGGCGCTGCCGGATCAGCTCATAGTAGGCTCGGGCGCTTGCCAGTGACTCCTCGTCGGAAAGCTCCTGGCGCTCCGGCAGCGGTATCGGGTCGTAGTTGAAATCCATAGTGGCCTCCTGGTGCGCTAGTCTGCCACAGGGGCCCGGCGGGGGCATCTATCTGCCCCCACCGTGCATGGGATCAATCGTCGTCATCATCCCCGTCGTCGTCATCGTCATCGTCGTCATCGTCATCGTCAGAATCAAACAGCGACTCGAGCGCAGACTCCACCTCGTCCTCCCGGTCCGGGTCTGCGGCGTAAGTACCCTGGATCGGACTGACTGTAATGGTCAGATCACCGACGACATTACCCTCGCTCTTGCTGGATGTGTCCTCTGGGTAGCCCGCCGCGGTGTAGGGGACTTCAACCGAGAGTCCGGGAAACGGGAAACCGGGAGGGATGCCAAAAGAATTCGCTACCGGGCTGTCGCCGAGGCTTTCGTAAAACTGCAGACCAATATTCGCCGCCAGGCCCACGCGTGTCAGCCGGAACTCGAAATCATCTGCGCCAGCCACGGCCGGGTCCACATCGGGAATATTGACGTTGAGTCCGGTGCCCTGCTCCAGTTTGACCCCTTTTCGCCCGTCGACTGCAGCCACCACCTTGAGGGTCAGCTCCGCAATCAGCTCTGCCTCGGCGACACTGAGATCAAGCCTGCTGGCACTGACGGCAATAGCGGGAATACCCTTATTGATTGCAGCGACCGTGGCGCCGAGCGTCCCGGAGTGCGGCGTGACCAGGCCAAGGTTGTTGCCCTCATTGGGACCTGAGACCACCAGGTCCGGCCGGCTACCGAAAATGGACGGCGCGGCAATGTCGATCCCGTAGACCACTGAGTCAACCGGCGACCCGTCGACATAGAACTGTTGGGGGGCGATTGTGGTTGGCCCTACAGCCGGCGACCCTGCGGGAAGCAGGCCACCCTCCGACGGCTCGCTGGTTGGGAAGAGCGGTTGAAGAAAGCTGGCCTTGCCACCAGAGCCGCTTTGGCCGAGATAGGGCGCGGCCATAACGACATTGTGTCCGGCTGCAACCAGCGCGTTGTAGAGAGCCTGGATGTTCTCCGTTTCAAAACCGTCGTCGTTGGTCAGGAGGATGTCCAGGGCCGCAGCAGGCGGTGACATGAGTGGAAGTAACAGAGCGGCAATAAAGCCGTAGAATTTCTGGCGCACAGTATACTCCTTGGTTTCATGGATGGGGGAGCCATAAGTGCCGGAGCCGGGACGCGCCAGTGCTTACCAGAAAGAATAGACTAATTTTCGGGCAGGGCCCGGGAGATATCGATCACTTGTGTTTCAGTTCCCAGATCCCGGCCTCGGTCAGGTAACCCTGCTCCCACCAGGACAGCAGCGTTTCGGTATCCTGGCTGAAGATCGGGTCCGGTTCGCTCTCGGGTTTCTTCCCACTCTGCAACTCGTCCAGCCAGGCCTCCCAGCGCGCCACCGCGCCCGCTTCAAAGCGGGGGTCCTCGGCGCTGCCAATGGCGTAGAGTTCCGATGCCTCAGTGCGACCCTTGACCTTGACCCGTGCCAGGCGGCGAACGCCAAAACCCATTTTCCGGGCCGTGCGCTCCAGATCGTCGCACACAATAATTTCCGTATTGAAGTGACGGGTCAAACCCTCGACCCGGCTGGCCAGGTTGACGCAATCCCCTAGAACCCCGAATTTCTGTATGCCGTTATCCGGCCCCACATTGCCCATCACCACGATCCCCGCCGCAATGCCGATACCGGCAGTGATGCCCTGGCTGACCTGGGCCAGGGTTTCGGAATCGATGGCGCTGATGTGGCGCTCTGACAGCGTTGAAAAATAATCATGCTGCAGTCTTTGCAATTCCTCGGCGGCCTGCAGGGTCGCGCGCACCTGTCCAGCATCGGGCTCGGTATCTTCACTGGGCCAGTAGAAACAGACCATATCGGCCACGTAGCATTCCAGCCAACCACCGAATCGCTCCTGCAAGGTGATGGTGGTGTCCTTGAGGTAATCGTTGAGAAGATTGATGACCGCGGCCGGGTCCTCGAGTCGGCTGGTAATGGTGGTATAGCCTGCCAGGTCACTCATCAGAATCACGGCGTAGCGGTGCTGGTTGATGAAGGCCCGGTGACCCTTCTGCGACAGGAGGAGTTTGCGCACCGGCGGCGGCAGGTAGCGTGCGACCAGGGCGCCGCGTTTGGCCCCCAGCATCAGGTGCACACCGATCGCGCCGGCGACACCCAGCAGGCTACTCAAGCTCGTAACACCCACCGGCCACAGGGGATGTGCTGCGTCGATGAAACACAACAGTGTCATCAGCGCGAATACGACCACAGGTACCAGCAGTGCAAACTGGTTACGCAACTGGGCGCCGGCGAGAACCCCGCACAGGGTAGCTATCAGAATTGCCAGGTAGCGAAGCAGCGCAGCGGGGCGACGAGGCTGATCACCGCGCAACAGGGTCTCCATGGAATCAGCCAATAGCTGGGGTCCCGAGCTGAGCATGCGCGGGCTGCCCCAGGCGACAGTCATGGGGGTAATGTGCTGGTCGGAGGATTCATCCAGTGCTGTCAGCTGCAGAATCACAGCCCTGTTCTCCAGTTGCCGGGCGTAGTTTCGGGCGGAATCGTGATCGCAATCGGCCAGGCGGCTGAGGGCCAGTATGGGAAACTGATCGTCGTCCAGCCGTAACATGGGTTCGGAAAACCGAACCCGTCGGCACCAGGCCCCCTCGCAGGGCAGGTCATCGGCCTCGATTTGCAGGGCGGCCTCGGTAGCCGCAGCGTCGACGCGGGCAGCAAGTGCAACTGCGGCGAAGCTCTCATCAAGTACCGTCCAGCGTCTCACCCCGTCATCTGCGCCACCTTCGACACTGTAAATGTCGACCCGGCCAATCGCATCTTCACCCAGATCCCGCATGGCCGCAGGGCCAAACAACAACCACAGCGGCGGCGGGTGCTTTTCCGTCAGCGGCGGGGCCAGCAGGAAGTGCGGGAGTGCCCGGGTTGAGAGGTGAAAGGGACCGCGCAGGGCAAGCGGGCTGCTGGTCAACTGGCACTGTTCATCCTGTGCCCGACACTGGGGCGATGACCAGACCACGCCATTCTGTTGATCGATGCAGGCGGCATAGGGCATCCGCTTTTCCATTTCCAGCACCAGGCGGGCATCGAGGAACACTGCCTCGGCACCTGCCTCCACGGCGCGCTCGGTGGCAGCGGCGTATAGCGGTAGCAGTTGTTTCCGCCCCACTTCCAGGGCCACACCCGCATCGAGGCCGACTATGGCGGCATGCTGCCAGTCGCTGCGTGGGTGTGATACCAGGGCGGCATCATGGATGGCCTGGTCCGGAAGGGTGTGAAAACGTTCATCCAGGAACAGCCCCACCGCCGTAACGCCGAGTACTATCGCCAGCAGTATTCCCCACCGGTCCAGCGGTAACTCATGGCGAAGCGCAGAGGAGAATGACATTATCAATCCAGGGTAAACGTGTACTGCACCCTCTGGTTGAGCTGCGAGATATCTGGGAAATGCCAGCCGCTGATCCACTGTTTCATGCAGGCCTCGACATCGGGGTCGCCGCGATCAGCTGAGAGCACCTCGATGCGAGCCGCCTTACCACCGGGTGCGATCAGCCAGCTCATGGTGATCGTACCCGTGTACTGCTCCTTGCGACCACAGAATTCGATGGCGGCCATCTGGCTGTGAATCACCTGGGCCGCGTGCTGGTTGTCCTGGATGGTGCTGTTGGTAATGACACTATCAGCGCTACCGCGCACCGTCAGCGCGGTGGTCAGGCGCGGCTGTTCCAGCGGCTCGGCAGTTCGCGCCTGTGTGAGCGCACAAAAAAGCGCCTGCTCGACCCCATCCGCACTACAGCTGAGCATGCCGTCGCGCCAGGGGCTGCACGCACCTCCCCGCCCCTCATCCTCCGTCAGCCAGGGTTTTCCCGACGCCAGCCTGAGATCGAATTCGCTGGCCGAATAATTCTGGCAGATCACCTCGTGGGGTGGCGACCCGGATTCGCGGGCGACCAGCCAGAAGCTCCCCATCTCCTTGAGCGTAATACTGTCACCCGGCAACAGTTGCCCGCTGTCGCTGCAACGACTGTTGACCTGCACGTTCTCACTTTTTTCCGCGCGGTAACTCAGGCCGCTTTCGGCACAGTCCTGCGCCGCGGCCAGGGGAGGTAAGAGAAGAAGTACTAAACAGGCAATCAAGCGTTTCATAGTCATACTCCGTCTAATTGAATCGGTAGAGAAGCTCAAAATGAAGTCCGTCGTCCTGCAGGTCATCATCCGGACCCTCGACGTGATTCAGGGAATAGGCCCAATATACCTCAGCGGACAGTTGAGGGTTGGGCAGCCATTGCACACCCAGGCCAACACTGTGCAGGTTGCGCTTGCTGGATTCTATGTCGTTCCAGGATTGACCCATATCCACGAAGGGAATCAGTGTCCAGGCGGAATAGTCGCCTGCCAGGGGAATCCGTAATTCCATCGACAGTACCGCGCCGTTATCACCCAGGTATTGGTTTTCCCGGTATCCACGCACTGTATCCGTGCCACCCACCGCAAGCTTCTCGATCGCCAGCAGCGAATCCCGGGTGAGCTGGCTATTGATGCGCATGAACAAGCGGCTGTCGCGCCAGGGGATATCCTGCGCGTAGGCCACCTGGTTGACCCAGGATTCAAACTCGCTATCGGCGGGACCACTGGTGTCGGTGGCGTTCCAGATATCCAGGCCCTTGCGGTAGCTGCTGCTCAGCACCAGCATCCGGTCCATTCGTCGCCAGCTCCAGAGCAGACCCGCCTGGGCTACACTGAGACGGCTGACGCCATTGTCGACCCCCTCGGTGAAAGAGAAGGACTCGCCCAGCACCTCGGTTGAGCTGCGCTTTCTTTCGAGGGAAAAGCTGGCCGCCAGGCTGCCGCCCATGGAGCGGTGTAAAACATACTCCATGCCCAGTCGGTAGCGCTTCAGATCGCTTTCCAGGTCAATCTCGTCGAAGGGCTCCTCGACTACTGAAGAATCGAATTCCTGGTAATCGAAGTACGCAACACTACCCTTCTCATCGAAGGTGAAGAAGTAGCTAGTACCGATCTCGTCGACCCCTTCGGTAATACCCAGGTTGAGAATCAACTGGTCGCCCCAACCGGTGAGGTTGCTGTTTTCGTATGTGATATAAGCCTGCTCGGCACCGACGCTGGGTGGACGATAGTTGTTGGCCCCCAGCGTGAAGTGATGGGAGCTGTTTTCTTCTACCTCGACCAGCAGTTCACTGTCACCCAGACGGCGACCGGGTACCAGTCGCGTCTGTACGTTGTTGATCCGTGGATCCGCCCGCAATTGTTGCAGGTTGTCCTGAAGCAGGTTCACATCCAGCGGGCGGCTTATGTTTTTCAGGATGCGGGATTCGATATAGCTGTCGGCGAGCCTGCGATTGCCCGAGAGATGCAAAGCCTGCAACTGCCCCTCCACGGCCTGAAAGCGCACCGTGGCATTTTCCAGCCGCTGGTCGGGCACGATGACACCGGAGGTGATATACCCCTTATCCCTGTAGGCCTGTGACAGTGCCTCGCGCAGGCGATCGAGCTCTACAAAGGTCAGGCGCCGACCAAGATAGGGTGCAGCTATTTCCTCGACCTCGGCCTGGCTCAACACTGTAGAATCCAACAGCTCGATGGTCTGCAGATATATGCGCTCGGTTTCGGTCAATTGCTGCGCAGCCACGCTGGATGCCAGCGCGAACAACAGGATCGCAAGGCAGCACCGCTTCACGGTGATTCTCCACTGCAGTCGATCATTGCCAGCCACCCGGGCCCGGTGGTCGCCCCGGAATCCATGACCTTGTCGGCGCCGGCGGGCAGGAGGTCCGGGGACAGCAGGATATTCCGATAGTCGGTCAGCGGCGGTGCCAACGGCCGGGTCGTCTGCACGACAAAGCTGCTGCGACCCTGTAAGGCCGAGATGGTACAGGGGTTCTTGAGCAACTCATCCAGGTCGATGAATTCAGCATCGAGGGTGGTGAGGGTACCGCTCAGCTCATTGGAAGGCGCCTCGATACTCACCTCCCCGTCGATACCGGTCCGGGAGGAGGCGTCCACAACAGAATCCGGGCTACTCACCAGCTGGTCGGCGGAAAGCAGTATGTTGCCGCCGTTGCCTGCATTGGCGCGGGCAATGATGTCGCTGCTGTTGAGGACGATGAACCCGTCTGGTGAGTTGCCGGGTACGGCGATACGAACATTACCGCCATCATCACCGGGAGAGACCCCATTGGCTTCGGCGCTCACCTCGCTGTCGAGCAAGTGCACCAGTTGCACGGTATCGACATTGATATCCCCGCCGGCGGACAGCGCGGCACTGGTGCGAATGGCGCTGTCCCTCAGCTCCAGTGTGTCGCCAAGATCGAAGTCGACATTGCCGGCATTGCCCGTGCCGGTGCTGACCGCCGAGATCAGTGCGCCGCCGCTGAGTTCGACATTATCACCGCTGATACGAATATCGCCACCACGACCCGTGCTACCGGAGTCGCTGAGGATCTGGCCCCCATCGAACAGGGTTAGGTTACCGGCCTGCACCAGGATATTACCAGCATCACCCCCGCTACTGTCGCTGGCGGTGGCAAACAGGCCGCTGGGTTTAACAATGTCGAAGGGGCGCAGTGGATTTTCTCCGCTGATCGCAATGCTGTCCGCGTTTACCGTGATCGCCCCGGCAGAACCCTGGCCGGTGGTTTTGACGTTGATTCGCGCGCCGTCACGCAATTCAAGCGTATCGACATCAACGCTTATAGCCCCGCCGTCGCCGCTGGTGCCGGTTTCCGCATTGATCTCGCCGCCTGAAATATCGAGACTGGTTGCACTCAGGGTGATATCCCCGGCTTTGCCACCACCTTCAAGAATGGAAAAACTGCGTGCGGAGATGCTGTCGCAAAATTCGCACACGGTATCGATCAGTATCTGCCCCTGCGCAACGATAGTTATTGGTCCGCCATCACCCGCACCAAAGGATTCGCTGGTGATCTCACCCCCGTCGATAAGACTCAGGTTATCGACAGCGATATCGATGGCGGCGCCCTGGCCGACGCCTGTGGTCCCCGCTTGAATTCGACCCTGGTCAACAAGCAGAGTTGCCGCCGTTAGTGAAATGGCGCCCGCCTTGCCATCCACGCTCTCGCTGCTGATGGCACTGCCAAGTTGAAAGCCAGTGGGATCCGTGCCGACAAGCGAGATCTCGTTTGCTGCGAAAATGCTGATCGCACCGGCGTCACCACCACCCCCAAATTCGGCGGCCGCTGTAATACCGGCGCCGTCAATGAGTTGCAGGTTGTCCACCGAGATCGTGATGTCACCACCGTCGGTGGGATCCTGGGAGTTAAAGCTGCCGGAACTTATCTCTGTTTCTGTCAGGCGCAGGTTGGCCGCGTTGATAGTAATGTCCCCGGCGTTGCCGGTGCCGGCAATAAAAGCGCCGCTGTCGATACCCCCGAAGTCCCCAAAGATATCCACATCACCCGAGGCATTGACGAAGATATTGCCCGCATCGCCGGTGTCGAAGGAAGTTGCCGTGGAGATGGAGCCCCCATCGAGAACCAGGTTGTCGACCTCCAACACAATATCGCCGCCGAGGCTGTCAAACGCCAGGGGGTTTCCGGGTGAGTTAGCGACCTCGGCTGCGATATCAGCACCTTCAACTCGCACGAGCGGGCTGATGATGGTGATATCCCCGGCATTGCCGGCACCCAGTGAGCTGGTCGAGACCTCGGAGATACCCTGTAAGATGGCGCTGACAGCGGCCTCGATTCGAATGCTTCCGCCGTCGCCGGCCGTGTTACCCGCAGAGGAAAAGGCTTCACTGACGATTTCTGCAAAGTCATAGGTTTCCAGGGTATCGACCTGTATCAGGATGTCACCGCCGGCGCCACTGCTTGAGGTCGTACCGGCAATCCCTCCACTGTTGATCAACAGGTGGGGCGTTTGGACGACAACATCACCGCTGTCACCGGCGCTGATGGCACGGGTCGTAATGCTGTCGAACACTGTGTCAAAGGTGATTTGCCCCCCCGCCGACAGCAGGACATCACTGCCTCTGCCGGCACCTGCAACCAGGGCATTTACCCCGGAGACATCGCCCGCGATGACGACGTCACCGCTGGCTTCGATAACCAGCGAACCACCGTCGCCGGTGCTGTTGACGTTGACGTTAGAAAATATGCCGCCGTTCCCGGTGAGTGAGAGTTCGTCCACCTGTATCAATATATCGCTGCTGCGGCCGGCGGCGGTCGTGGCACTGCTGAGGAAACCGCCGCGGATATCCAATTCGCCAGCCACCAGGTTAAGTGCGCCGGCGTCTCCCGTTCCCTGGCTATTGGTACCGATACCGGTAGTGAGATTGAAGCCATCACTCTCGCCACCGTCGATGAGCAGGGTGCCGGCTACATGTATGTCCAGATCCCCGCCGCGGCTCGCACCCAGGGTGGCAACGGTGATATCGCCCGCGTTGACCATGTTCAGATTGTTGGCGGTGATGAACAAGTCGCCGCCACCGCCATCGGCAAAACCGGCGGCCTGAACGAAACCACCATCCAGTGTGATCTGCGACGCGTTCAGCTGGATATCCCCGGCATCACCGCCGGCAAGCGCGAAATTGAGGATATTGCTGCTGTCCCGCAGCAGCAGACTATCGCTCATTTCGATGCTGATATCCCCCGAGCGTCCGCTGCCCTGGGTGGACGCAGCGATCTGGCTATTGTCCGCCATGGTCAGTTCGCCAGCCTCAACACGGATGCTCGCGCTGTCGCCCGCGCCGTAGGTGGAGGCCGTGATAAAACTGTTGCCCGACAGGGACAGGCTGTCTACATCGACAGCGATTTCGCCGCCGGTGCCGCTGCTCGTTTCATCACCGAGTGAGTCTGACCCAACCGCGGTGTCACCACTCACCACGAAGCGACCACCAATGATGTAGATGCTGCCCCCGGTTTCAGCCTGCGCCAATACGGAGGCGTTATTCAGGCTGATATCCGCCCCGCTGCCAACGCCTGACATATCCAGTCCGATCTCTCCGGCACTCGCCGTTGCGGCGAGATTGATACGACCACCCGGGGCTGATATGGCGGCCCCGTCCAGGCCCAGCTCTCCACCTACCAGGGAGAGGCTCTCCCCCTCGCTCACTCTCAGTTGACCGGCGTCGACCCTGATCGCGGCAATGTTGTTGTCAACAAATCCGAAGGCCGTGGGAGGCGCGGCAGTCAGCAGGGAATTCGCAGGAACGCTGGCATCGAAGCGGCCGCCGTCGCCGAGGCGCAGGTAGTCCGCGCTACTGACATGCAGGGCTCCCGGCAGGTCGAGCGTCGCATTGCTGCCGAATATCACACCCGCGGGATTGATCAACCACAGGTCCGCCCCCGCAATATCCGAGCGCACCAGGCCGTCGATGCTGGAGGCTGTGCCGTCGGTGATACGGCTGAGGATATGTTGGACGCTGCCAGGGCCTGTAAAGTTTGCCGATTCACCGCTGTCGATATTGAAGCGGCTGAAACTGTGGAACAGGTTGCCACCCAGTTGCTGTCCCAGGTCGGCACCAATAACAAAATCGGGGCCGGGAAGATCTACTGCGTTGCCCAGGGTGCCATCCGTGCTGACCTCGGCGCGGCCCGCGATGCTACAGAGCAACAAAACAGCAAGGAGCGTGGGCCATCTCATGTGCTAGAGCCAGTTGCCGATCAGCAGGAAGGGCGACCAGAAGCTCGGGTGGTTCAGCAACTCGTCGTCGATCAGTTTTAACTGGGCCTGCTGCAGGGCCTCCGCCTTGGACAGTTGCGGATTATTCAGCTGTGTATAGAACTCGGTGATCAGTGTGGAAGTGGCCTCATCGCTGATGAACCACAGGGTGGCCAGTGCACTGCGTGCACCTGCTTTAAGTGCCACCCCTGCCAGGCCCAGTGCGGCGCGATCGTCGCCGGCGGCGGTCTGGCAGGCGCTGAGTACCAGCAGGTCGAGGGGCTGTTGCCGGTAGCGTCGCTGATTGATCATGTACTGCAGGCGATCCATGGTCAGCTTGTTGTCGTAGGCCAGCAGGAAGGATTCGCGATGGTCACTGCTGAACTCACCGTGGGTGGCGATATGCACCACGGAAAAATCGCCCTCGGCCACCTCGGTCTGGATTCGTTGCAGGTTAAAGCGCTCATTGCGATTGGTGGTGGTAGGAAACAGTCGATCGATACTCTCCAGTTCCGAATCCACGTAGGGCAGTGCGGGAAACCCCGCCACGGACTGGGTGAGCCCGTTGGCCAGCACCCGGATTTCGGCATCGGTAACCCGGCCGGGACTGGTGAGGGTCAAACCCAGCGAGGTCGCCACGGCATAGCGCTGGATCACGTACTCCTGTCCGCTGTGCAGCGCAGCGATGGGGATAGTGCGAAGCGGCCCATCGGGGATGACGGTCAGTGTAGTAATACCGGCGCTTCGCAGTGTGCTCTCCATGGGCTCGATCAGCCAGCTGTACAAGCGTTGTGCGCGGTCCATCAGATCCGCCCCGGACCGGTAACTCTCAAGACTCTGGCGAAAGGCCTGCACCTCTGCAGCCAATTCCACGCGGGGAACGGGAGTAGTGAATCGGTGCATCTTGCCGCGCAGATTGAGCAGCAGCTCGATCTGTTCCGGCATCAGGATGGGATAGAGCACGGCGGAGTCCGCGCCCAGCTGCCCGAGTTCCTGGTGCTCTTCTACGACCACGCATTCGCTCTGGAAGTAATCCTCCAGTTCGGCGACCTTGAGACTCTCTATGACGTCGCGGGCCTCCATCAGGTACTGCTGTTGGAGAGTTTCACCGGCGTCCCGGGACTCGGCCAGCAACAGACCGACCAGCTCGTAGTAGAGGGGCCCCACCAACTGGGGATAGCCGCGGCGGGATTGCAGCACCAATTGAGTACGGATGCCCTTCAGGCTATCCACGGCCTGCTGGTAGTTGTCGATGGCCGCCGCCCTGTCACCCAGCCGGTTCAACACGCGGCCGTTGAGCCAGTACCACTGGTAGAGCAGATCGCGGGCTTCTATCTGCTGCGCGAAATAATTCGCCTGACGGCCGTAGGCCAGTGCCGCATTCCACTCTCCCCGCGATTCCATCAGCCGGGCGAGGCCGCCCAGACTCTGGGAACGGCAACGAATAGTCTGCTCATCGTCGGTCACCCGCTCCGGGGCAAGCTCCTGTGCTTCCTCGAACAATGAAAGAAGCGGGTCGTCGCCAGGTTTTTGCAGCGGCAAACCGGAACTCAGGCCCAGGTTGGCCAGTGACAGCAGCCAGCTGCATTGCCGCTGTGATTTCGGCACTGCGCGCAAACGTCCATTCAGGGCGGTAAATTCACCCTGGAACTCTGCCGCGGGGATAGCATCGACCTGGTACAGATCGAGCGCCAGTCGCAAGCTGTCCAGCGCCACGGGAACCAGCTGAACAGGCGGTTCGGCCGTCCCGGGTCTGCTCTGCAATTGCGATCTCAACTGCGCCCGATAGTCGCGTGCGTTTGGGTAGTCCTGGCGAGCGAGAGCCAGTCGCGCCCGGTAGAGGGGCAACAGGTGGTGCAATTCCGGCCAATCCAGCTGTTCAAGAAGGGCCTCAAGTTGATCCAGGGTGTCCCCGGCTTCACCGAGGTATTCCAGCCGCAGGTAGAAATTGGCCAGGCGCTGCAGTACCAGTGCCCGCGCTCCCGGCCGGTCAACACTCTCCTTCGCCAGGCCAGCCAGGGCTCTCTGCAGTATGGCCACGCCGGCGGCGTACTCGCTTTCCGCCAGGAAATCATCTGCCAGCAGCAAGGTGCAATCGATCGCGTCAGCCGGTGAGGCCGCTACCACGACCCTGGAGCAAAGCTGGCGAGCCTGCCAACGGTCTCCGCGTGCCTGGGCGTCCAGGGCTGAGGCCATAGTTGCTTGCGCCGCAGGGGCAAGGTTCTCCCGGTCAGCGGCTTGCAATGCCGGCGCTAAAAAGGTGATCAGCAGTGAAAGAACGAGCGTCGCCCGACTTCTGAATATCGAAGACCGGGAAGCAGGTGGAGCCAGACCAGACTTGAACATGTTATGCAGTGCCCTCGTAGAGTTGCACCTTTTTATTATCAAGAGTCTTCTTTAATGATAGTCCATAAAAAAAGGCCCCACCGGACGGTGGAGCCTTTTCTGCTGGTGCGGAATGCCGTATCAGCCGACGTCGAACTCGATACCCTGGGCCAGGGGTAACTCCTTCGAGTAGTTGATCGTCACCGTCTGGCGGCGCATATAGGCCTTCCAGGCATCGGAGCCAGATTCGCGGCCACCGCCGGTTTCCTTCTCGCCACCAAAGGCACCGCCGATTTCCGCCCCGCTGGGGCCGATGTTCACGTTTGCAATACCGCAGTCGCTGCCCGCCGCCGACAGGAAGGTCTCGGCTTCCAGCAGGTCGCGGGTGAAGATGCAGGAAGACAGGCCCTGGGGTACGTCGTTCTGGGTTCGGATGGCATCCTCCAGGTTGGTATAGCTCATGACGTAGAGGATGGGTGCAAAGGTTTCCGTACGCACGGTTTCGTTCTGCTCATCCATCTCCACCAGGGCCGGTTGCACGTAATAACCGCCCTCACAACCCTCGACCTCGACACGCTCACCGCCGTGCACAGTAACACCGCTGTCGCGCAGGCTAGCCAGGATATCGGCCATGCGCTGTTGTGAGGCTTCATCGATCAGGGGGCCGACCAGCACGCCCTCTTCCAGGGGGTTACCAATTGGGATCTGGGTGTAGGCCTTGCGCAAACGCTCTACCAGTTCGTCGCGAATATCCTCGTGCACAATCAGCCGGCGCAGGGTGGTACAGCGCTGGCCGCAGGTACCCACTGCAGAAAACAGCACGGCACGCACGGTCATATCGAGATCGGCTGAAGGCGCGACAATCATGGCATTGTTGCCGCCCAGTTCCAGCAGGCACTTGCCGAAACGCTGGGCGACAACCGGTCCCACCTCGCGGCCCATACGGGTGGATCCGGTGGCGCTGACCAGGGCCATGCGTGGATCGCGGATCAACTGGTCGCCGGTATCGGCCGCGCCGATCACAACCTGCATCAGGTTGTCCGGCGCATCGCCGAAGCGGGCCGCGGCGCGATTGAACAGTTCGATACAGGCCAGGGCGGTGAGCGGGGTTTTTTCCGAGGGCTTCCAGATCACCGGGTCGCCGCAGACGCAAGCCAGGGCAGAGTTCCAGGCCCAGACTGCCACCGGGAAGTTGAAGGCGGAAATCACCGCTACCGGACCCAGGGGCTGCCAGGTTTCATTCATCTTGTGGCCAGGACGCTCGGACGGCATGGTCAGGCCGTAAAGCTGGCGCGACAGGCCAACGGCAAAATCGCAGATATCGATCATTTCCTGCACTTCGCCCAGGCCTTCCTGCAGCAGCTTGCCGCACTCCAGGGTTACCAGGGCCCCCAGGGGCTCCTTGTTGGCCCGCAACTCCTCGCCAAACAGCCGGATCAGCTCACCGCGACGGGGCGCCGGCACCGTGCGCCAGGCTTCGAATGCCTGGGCAGCATTTTCGATCTTGGCCTCCAGTTGTTCGGCAGTATCCATGGGGGCGCTGCCCAGGCTGGAGCCGTCGATGGGCGAGTTCACGGCCAGTTCGCCGCTCTGACCGGCCAGGTTGAGCTGCTCCATGATGGCAGCGATTTGTTGGGACATGTCCTGCATGATGGGTGTTCCTCAATCAATCCCGGGCCGCGGGCACGGGGATAAGACGAATGATTTGGTTGAAATGATGTGGTTAAATAGCCAATATAACGACGCATTATAACAGCTTGTCGTTCAATTTAGTCAATTTGGTGCCTATATGCCACCACTGGACAGTACAGACCAGGCCCTGTTGGCCCGCTTGCGGGACAATTCGCGGGCCAGCACCTCGGAGCTGGCGCGGCAATTGAACCTGTCCCGCTCCACGGTACAGAGCCGGCTCAACCGGCTGCTGGAAGGCGGCGTTATCACCGGCTTTACCCTGCAACTGGGTGAGAACTACGCCGCTGACCTGATCCGCGCCCATGTACTGATCGAACTCGACCAGAAACTCACCGGCGAAGCCCAGGCGGCACTGAAAAAGATGGACAAGGTGACCGCGGTCTACTCCATCAGTGGCGCCTACGACATGATCGCCATCGTGGAGGCCCACTCCACCGGCGAACTGAGCCGGCTGCTGGACGAGATCGCCGACCTGGATGGCATTGCCCGCACCAATTCCTCGGTCATCCTGGAGACAAAGTTTGAACGCTGAATGGAGAATAAATATGGCCCGCACATCAGCAGTGACTCACGATAACGATTACTACCTGGGCTGCCTGGCGAGCATGCGCGAACACGGCGGACCGGCGGTCACCGACGGCCTGCCGGATGCCACCCTGCAGGATTTCCTGTCGAGGGACCCGGACCTGGCCACGGCCATCGAGCGCGCTTTTTCCGCCTTCGAAACCCTCAAAGACACCCACGCAGACGTACTCGCACTGGGCGAATCCGAGCAGGCGGAACGGGTACAGGAGGGCTACCTCAACTTCTATGCCGACGACCATGTAAACCCCTACGTGGCACTGGCTGCCCAGGGCCCCTGGATCGTCACCCTCAAGGGCGCGGTTATCTACGACTGCGGCGGCTACGGCATGCTGGGCCAGGGTCATGCACCCGAGAACGTGCTGGCGGCCATGAACCAGCCCCACGTGATGGCCAATGTTATGACCCCTTCCCTCAGCCAGATGACCCTGGTGGACGCCCTGCGGCGTGAAATCGACCACACCCGCAGCGACGGCGCCGACTTCCACAGATTCCTTTGCCTCAATAGTGGCTCGGAAGCGGTGACCATCGCCTCGCGCATTGCCGACGTCAACGCCCGGATAATGACCGACCCGGACGGTCGCCACGCGGGCAAACCGATTCGCTCCGCCAGCCTGCTGGGGGGATTCCACGGGCGCACAGATCGCCCGGCACAACACTCGGATTCCTGCCGTGAAACCTACCAGCGCTACCTGGCCTCCTTTCGCGATGCAGAACCCCTGCTGACCGTGGAACCCAACAATATCGAATCCCTGGAGGCGGCTTTCCGCCAGGCAGAGGACGAGGGCTTTTTCATCGAAACCCTGTTCATGGAACCGGTTATGGGTGAAGGCAATCCCGGCCTGTCCATCACGCCTGAGTTCTATACCCGCGCCCGCGAACTCACCGCCGCACACGGCACCCTGTTCCTGGTGGACTCCATCCAGGCGGGCCTGCGCGCCCGCGGCGTGCTCTCCATCATCGACTACCCGGGCTTTGGGGAACTGCCACCGCCGGATATGGAGGTGTACTCCAAGGCCCTGAACGCCGGCCAGTTCCCGCTGTCGGTGCTGGCGATGTCGGAAGAAACAGCGGCCCTGTACAAGAAGGGTCTCTACGGCAATACCATGACCAGCAATCCCCGCGCTGCCGACGTCGCAGTGGAGGTGCTGTCTGCGCTCACTCCCCAACTCCGGGAGAACATTGTGAAACGTGGCCAGGAACTGGTGGCCGGGCTAAAGGCATTGTCCGAGGAACTCGAAGGCGCCATCACCAATGTCCAGGGCACGGGCCTGCTGTTCAGCTGCGAACTGGCCCCACGCTTCAAGGCCAGCGGTACCGGCAGTATCGAGGAATACCTGCGCCAGAACGGTCTGGGTGTGATTCACGGTGGCGAGAACTCCCTGCGCTATACGCCGGGTTTCCTGATCGGTGAAGCGGAAGTGCAATTGATCCTGGAGCGGACCCGGGACGCGTTGGTCAACGGGCCGGAAGGAGGGTGAGCCCTTAGCCTGGTAGTCTTCTAGGGTTTCACCAGGGCGGCTAATACTGCCGCCTCACCGATGTCCGGGACATCCAGAAAATCCGCGGCTTCGTAGGCGGGATCGGGATAGCGGTAATACCCCTGGCCGGTTTGCAGGCCCAGGTGCCCCTGGTCGATGAACTCCTGCTTGATGTAATCGGCGTTCGCCAGCATTTGCTCGTCCTGGTTCTCCGTGCCCCAGTGACGAAGGACATTGTATGCGGTTTCCATGCCGACGATATCAATAATGCCGCAGGGACCTCGGGCGCAGCCCCGGTTCATCACCATGTAGGTGCGGTCGATGGTCTCCGGCGTGGATATGCCATTGGTGACAAGTGTCTGCGCCGCCTGCAGTAAAGGAACCAGCAGCGAGTTGATAACGTAGGCGTTATGTTCTTTCTGCACCGGGATGGGAATCATCCCGATCTCGATCGCAAACTCGGTGACCGCCAGGATCGTTTCGCTAGATGTCCGCTGGTGCGCCATTACCTCGGCCAGGTTGAGTGACCAGATAAGGTTGGCGAAATGCAGGCAACAGAATTTCTCCGGGCGGCCACTGGCATCTGCAAACTGGCTCGGTAGCAGTGTGGATGAATTGGTGGCTACCAGCGTGTGCCCCGGCAGGACACCGGACAGTTCCTGGTAAAGCGTCGTCTTGATGTCCGGGATCTCCGGCACCGCCTCGATAACGAGATCGGCGTGACTGGCCGCCTCGGCCAGATTGGTCGTCATCGTCAGCCGTGCCTGGGTCGCCGCGATATCGTCGGCGCTCGCCCCCAGCTCTTGCTGGTAGATCTGCGCGTACTGCGACTGGGCCTGCTGGCAGCGGTCCAGTGATTCCTGGAAGGGGTCGTAAACCGCCACCGTTTTCCCCCGGTAGGCACTGTGCCATGCGATCTGCCCGCCCAGGACACCTGCACCCAGAACTGCCACTTGTTCCAAACCAGATCCGGACATAAGGTCTGCTCCCATGCGTTATATGTGAAGCACTATAGCCTAGTCAGCAGTCCGGTTTGGACATCTGCTGGCAGTGGCCGCATCCGGCAATATTGCCCGTGGGTGTGCGGCAGCGCGCAAAACAGGCGGCGGCCCGCTCGTAGGCTTCCCACTGGGCATCACAGCTGCTCGACTCCGAGTTCGAGTGGCGGGAGGTATCGCCGCGCGACCTCGAATCGCGTGAGCGTCTATTATCCTCACGGTGATCTTCCGGCATCTCCCTGTCGCCGTAATGTCGGTTGCCTTCCGAGTCGACCCAGTAATAGTCCTGACCCGCTGCAAAGGTGGTGAACACCAGGAGCAGCAGCAATGGGAGCAAGCGCCGCGAAAACTGTAACAGTGGCATACCGAATACCCGCATGATTGTGCCTGTTCCAGTATAGGTCAGACATAGAAATAGGCGCCCACCTTTTCCGGATCGTTGATTAAGGTCAATGCTCTCGTGACGATTACCGATAGACTGCCAACATCATGGGCGGAGTGTGTCCGCAAGAACGGGAGTATCGCTATGCGTTTGTTCTTCATATTGAGCTGTATCTTGACCCTTTCCGCCAACCAGGCATTGGCATCGAGCAAGAGCGACTGTATCGACTGCCATGAAAAGCGATCGCCCCATATCGTCACCGACTGGTCCATGAGCAAACACCAGGAAGCCGGTGTCTCCTGCGACATGTGCCACGGCGACTCTCACCGCACTGCAGACGATTACGCAAACGTGGAACTGCCCACCGCACAGACCTGCGGCGCCTGCCACGCGGATCAGCTGGAACAGTTCAGTGCCGGCAAACATGCCGCGGCCTGGGCGGCCTACAAGGCAATGCCTACCACCCATGCCCTACCCATGGCCCTGACTGACGGTATGAAGGGTTGCGGGGGTTGTCACAAGCTCGGCCTGAAATCCGATGAGGAAGTGGCAGCGCTCAAGGCCGCCGGCTCAGTATACGGCCACGCCTCCTGCGATGCCTGCCACACCCGACATACATTCTCAAAGAAGGAAGCGCAGCAGCCCCAGGCCTGCCAGACCTGTCATATGGGCTTCGACCACCCCCAATGGGAGATGTGGTCCTCCTCCAAGCACGGGGTACGCTACCTGCTGAAGCAGAACGGCACCCTGCCCGAGACTACGCCCGCACCGGGTTGCCAGGATTGCCACATGAAGGATGGCAACCACGAGGTGCGCACTGCCTGGGGTTTCCTGGCGGTTCGCCTGCCGCTGCCCGAGGACGAACAGTGGAAGGCCGACCAGGTCACCATCCTGCAGGCACTGGGAGTGCTTGATCCCGAGGGCAACCCCACCGCGCGACTGGACGTGGTCAAGGCCGCGGATGTCGCCCGGCTGACCCAGGAAGACTTCGACCGTGAACGCAACAAGATGATCGGGATCTGTTCCCAGTGCCACTCCGAAAATTACGCCCGGGCGGAACTCCAGAGAGGCGATGACATGGTCCGCGAATCAGACCACCTGCTGGCGCAGGCCATCCGTATCGTTGCCGGACTCTACCAGGATGGCATCATTCCGAAGCCCGAGACCTATGCCTACGCATTCCCGGACCTGCTCACTTTCCACGATGCGCCCACCGCCATCGAGCAGCGGCTGTTCGAGATGCACCTGAAACATCGAATGCGCGCCTTCCAGGGTGCATTTCACAACAACCCGGACTACGCGCTCTGGTATGGCTGGAGCGAGATGCAGCGCGACCTGACCGAGATCCGCGAAGCGGCTAAGGAATTGCGGGAGAAGCACGCCAGGGGTTGAGTACCGCTGACGAACAATAAAAAGGGGTACACCTTTCGGTGGACCCCTTTTTTGTTTATATGGCGCGCCCGGCACGATTCGAACGTGCGACCGCCTGGTTCGTAGCCAGGTACTCTATCCAGCTGAGCTACGGGCGCTGAAACTGTTTCGCGATTATACCCCGACAACCTCGGGGCGCGGAGGTGGCGTACTATAGGGGGCAAGCCCTTTAGAGTCAAGGGCTTGGACAGTTCTGCCCGGGTCTGTTACAACTCCCCCATGAACACTTTCCGGACGGCTGTTTTCTTGCTGTTTTTCGCCCTTTCGGCCCATGCCGACAAGGCCATCATCGTGCTGGAAGAAGCGCCTGAAACCTACCAGAAAATCGACGATGTCGGGGCCAACAGCCGCGCCTCATCGGCCCGCACTTCCAATGCCAAACAGAGCTTTGTCATCCGCGAAATGCAGCGCCAGGCCGCTGCCATGGGCGCCAATGCCATCGTCATCACCGAGATGCGCGAGTGGAAACAGGTCAAGCCTGTCTACGGCCGTCGCCCCGGCAGCATGCAGTACGAGGATGTCATCAACTTCCAGGGAACAGGCATGGCCATCACGGTGGACCCCGCCCTGCTCGAGTCGGCGCAAACGGAGCAAGAGGCCGGCGATGGATCTTGAACGCATCCGCCACATGATGCCCGACCGGGTCTTCCAGCGCCGGGTACGCAAGGCCGCGATCAAGCGTGTGCGCAAGGATCTGGTCATTCACGGCAAGAAGGAAGAGGATTTTTCCAAAGATGACCTGGAGTACCTGGTTGCCGATGCCGAGTCCGATGTAAAAAACGACCTGCAGAAGGCGGGGCTGCTCGGCGTGCTCGCCATCCTTGGCTTCGGCGGCTTCTGAGATGTCCCTCTACCGTTTCTTTCGCACCAGCGCACTGCTCGCCCTGGCCAGTCGCTACCGCAATAAGCTGTTCCGCATTGTCGTCGCGATTGCGTTGGCCCTGGTGACCGCCTGGCTGTATACCGATATCGCCGTATACCTGCAGAGCCAGCGGCCGGACTGGCTGGGCCGTGCGCTGATCATCAAGACCGTGATCGTCTACGGGGCGCTGATCTATGCGTTCTGGCAATTGCGGCCCGGGGCCTGGGGTTCGGGAGAGACCGCGACGGAGGTACACGCGGAAAACCTGGTACCCAATCCGGAAGTACCGCGGGAGGGGCCGCTGGATGAGTTGATGGACAAGCCCCGGCTCAAGTCCCGCAAGGAAGCCATGCTGGAGGACAAGCAAAGCCCGGACTAGGCGGTTTCCTTGCTGAGGGCATCGATAACCCGCGAAAACTCTTCCTCAAGACGCTCTACCACAGGCACTGTCCCCTCGAGATCCCGGTTTCTGGCCATGGTTTCGATATGCTGGCACAGGTCTGACAGGGTCTTGGCACCGATGTACTGGCTGCTGCTCTTGAGGCTGTGTGCTGCCAGGGTGGTGGATTCCGCATCGGCCGTGGAGACACTCTCTGCAAGTTGCTCCACCAGCGGCGGCGAACTCTCGATAAAGGTCTCAATAACTTCCCGCACCAGCTCGTCGCCGGTCATCTCCTGTAACTGGGCCAGGGTCGCCTGGTCGATGGGGTGCCCGGATTCCTGCAGGGCGCTCACCAGGTCTTCCTTGCTGAACGGCTTGGCGATATAGCCGTCCATGCCGGCCTCCAGGCAGAGGTCTCGGTCGCCCTCCAGGGCATTGGCGGTCAGCGCAATGATGGGAATTCGTCGCGTACCGCGGCCGGCCTCGATCTGGCGGATGTGGCGGGTGGCTTCGAAGCCATCCATATTGGGCATCTGGCAGTCCATCAGGATCGCATCGAATTCTTTCTGTTCGAACAGCTCCACCGCCTCCAGCCCGTGGTTGGCGATTTCGAAGGAACAACCGATGATTTCCAGCACACCGACGGCCACCTGCTGGTTGACCACGTTGTCCTCGGCCAGTAGTACATGCAGGTCAAGCCCGCTTGCCGCGCCTGCAGTGGCAGTTTCCTGGGCCGGTGCGGGCTCCGCATTCGGCTCCTCGCCACCGAGTTGCACGACCAGGGTACGGTAGAGAGTCTCGTTGCTGACCGGCTTGGTCAGCGCCGCCGACACCCCGGCATTTTCCCATTGCAGGGAATCCCGCGAGGTCATCAGGGAGCTGAGCAGGATGATCGGTGTAGTCTCGTTGCGAATGGTATCGCGGATCGCCTCCGCGGCCTCAAGACCATTGAGTCCCGGCATGTTCATATCGAGCAGGACTACATCGAAATCACTTTCAGTCAGGCTGGCGCGGCGGAACTCTGCCAGGGCCTGGGTACCGCTGCCAACGGTCTCCACGTCCATACCCCAGGCCAGTAACTGGTGCTTGAGTATGCGCAGGTTGGTTTCGTGGTCATCAGCAATCAAGGCGCGCTTGCCGGTGAGCAGGTCACCGATAGCGCTGGTCTCCAGCTTCGCCGAAAGCGGCAGCGTCAGGCTGAACCAGAAGTTCGAACCGGCACCCTCGGTGCTCTCCACCCCGATCCTGCCACCCATGAGCAGGGCCAGTTCCCGGGTGATGGCAAGACCGAGCCCGGTACCGCCGTAGTGGCGGGTCGTGGTTTCATCAACCTGGCTGAAAGAGCTGAAGATATGGTGCTGCTTGTCCTCGGGTATGCCCACGCCGGTATCGATGACCTCGAACAGCAACTGCACAGCGTCATCGTCATAAGACTCTTCTGTGACGCGTACCACGACATCGCCGTAATCGGTGAACTTGATGGCGTTGCCAACCAGGTTGGTCAGCATCTGCCGCAGGCGCAGCACGTCACCCCGCACCCGGGTGTGCACCTCGGGAGAGATATCACACAGCAACTCGAGACCCTTGGCCGCGCTGTTCTCCGCCAGCAGCTCCATGATTTCCGAGGTCACCTGGCGCACGTCGAAATCGGAGATATCCAGCTCCAGCTTGCCGGATTCGATCTTGGAGAAATCGAGAATGTCGTTGATGATCATCAGCAGGGATTCACCGGACTGCTTGATGGTCCGGATCAGGTTCTGCTGCCGCTGGTCGATGGTCGGGTGGTCCATCAGCAGGCCTGCCATGCCCAGCACACCGTTCATGGGCGTGCGAATCTCGTGACTCATCCGCGCCAGGAATTCACTCTTGGCCCGGGTCGCCTCCTCCGCTTTTTCCTTGGCCACCTGCAGGCTGCGGGTACGGGCGGCGACACGTTCCTCCAGTTCACTGCGGTGCTCCGCGAGGCGCCGGTCGCGGATATCGAGCTGCGCGAGCATCGTGTTGAATCCGTCTACCAGAGCACCCACCTCGTCCTCACTGAGTTTTTCCGCCCGCAGTGAAAAATCCTGTCGCTCGGAGACTTCCTGGGTGATTTCAAGCAGGTGGCTGACGGGGCCCACGATCACCCGTTCCAACAGGCGCGACATCAGGTAGGCCAGCAGCGTGGAGCCAACCAGTGCCAAAATACCGGTCAGCAGAAACCAGGAGAGTTTATCTATAAGCGCACCGAGGCTGCTGCGCAGGTAAAGAAAGCCCACCTGCTCGCCCTGGTAGATCACCGGGGTCATCAGGTTGATGGCGGAAAAGTCCAGGTACCAGAGCTGGGCCTTGCCGTGGTCATAGGCCTCCATGTGCATTTTGGATGGCTCGAAATCCCCGGGATGCATCGCCCCGGTCGCATCCATGGACCAGCCGGCCAGACGCCGCATGTCGGTGGTGAACAGCTCCGCCGCCATGATATTGGGATCGGCCTGCAACGACAGCAGCACCTGCCGGGCCTGCTGGTCGTCTTCAAACAGCAGCGCCGCCGCACTGTTACGCGCCACCGAACTGGCCAGTGTGGTTACGTGGTTTTCCAGGGTATGCCGCGAGAGCACCACCTCCCCAACCAGTTGCATGGTGAACCCAAACAAGAGGGCCATGGCAGCCGCGATCAAGATGACAGCGCGAACCTTGAAGGACAGTGAACGGGGAGACAGGAGCTTCATGGGCTGTCACCTCCGTCGCTGGCTTTGAATACTGTCGCCAGTTGCAGCAACTGGGCGTTGAACTCCAGGCCGGCACGTTCGCTGGCCGTCGCATTGATGCGAATATTGACCCGCTTGCGATTCTTGGAGAGCGAGAGCATGCCACCCTTCTCCGCAAACTCGCGGAAATTACCCACCGTCAACACCGGTTTGCCCCGGTAGCGCTTCAGTTCACTTTGCAGGGCGTCGCGCTGGCCGCTGGAGATAAACAGCACATGGCAGTCGGGTCGAACCGCGTCGGCGTCACTCAACTCCACCACGTGAATGGGATGTGCACCAACCGAGCGCTTCTCCAGTGCCCGCAATGGCGGCTGGTAGTCCTCGGTGGTATAGGTGCACAGATTGAGCGTGGCGTCATCGCTGGCAAAGGTGCCGTCGGGCCAGCGCACGAACTTGGTCACATTGTAGAGCAGTGCCACCGATACCTCGCTCTCGGAATACTGGTCACGACTCGGCGCCGCCTGGCCGGTCAGCGACAACACAGCACCGAGCAGCAAGCCAAGCGTGAGGCTTGCAGCGCGTACTGATTTGTCCCTGTGACGAAAGATCATCGGTCCTGGCACCTAAAAGTCGTAGCGGATTTCAACACGGTAGGAACGCTCGATTTCCACCGGTACCCGCTCTCGCAGCTCTGACTCGAATTCCTGGTGGGCGCTCTCCAGCAGGCCATTGCCATGCACGGAAAGCTCCAGCGCATCACTGACTTGCCAGGCCAGGCGCAGGTCCAGGGTCCAGTAATCGTCGATGTTGTAGGCGTCGACTTCGCCGGCGTAGCGCACCCAGATATCCAGTGCCGCTCGCTCACCCAGGTCGTGGCGGGATTGCAGGGAGAACAACTGGTCCGGGTCGGAACCGGAGCGGCCGCCTTCGACGTTATCGGGTTCCACGTCGAAATCCGTGTAGGTATAGGCACCGACCAGCTGCCACCAGTCCAGGACCTGCCAGTTCAGGGCGAGTTCGATGCCCTTGCTGTCGCCGTCACTGGCATTCGCCATATCGGTCTCCAGCGCAATAAATTCCAGGGGCGGCAAGCTGGGGTCGGTGAGGCAGCCCGGCAGCGGTTCGTTGGCAGGCGCGCAGTAGAAACCGGCGAACTTCGGCCAGCGGAGGTTCTCGTAGTCGTGATAATACAGCGCCACATCGACGTGCAATGCGGGGGTGACCTGGCTGCGGAAACCCAGCTCGTAGGCCAGCAGGTCCTCGGATTTCATGCCGCCGCTGCCGTCCAGTTGCAGGAAGATCGGGACCGGAGATACGTCCGGTGTCAGGTCCGGGAAAAAGTCCTCCAGCAGCAGTGAGACGTTGGCGTACTGTTCACCCAGGTTCGGGGTCCGCACCGCCTTGGTGATCGCTCCCCACATGTGATTGCGCTCATCCAGTGCCCACATCAGGCGCGCCGTGGGCATGTACTCCAGGTCTTCGTCCGAATTGTCGTTGTATTCCAGCTTGGCACCCAGGGTCAGGGTCAGCTGGTCTTCCAGCAGCTCGATCTCGTCCTGGATAAAGGCGCTGACGATCAGGTTGCTGTGATTGGTCTTGGAAAATTCATTGCCCTCTGAACTGTCGAGGTCAATGTCGTGGTAGCGCAGGGTAACTCCGCCCATGAGATCGTGCCCAGGGATTCTGAGGGTACGGTGCTGGGCATCGAGCTCAATGGTCTTCTTGTCCTCACCGAAACTGGGATCGTCCCGGTCCATGAAATCGATGTAGGCCTGGGCCATCATTTCATCGCCGCCGGGGGCGGCGTGATCCCAACGCCCAACCAGGGAGAAACCATCGGTGCTGCGCTCATCATCGACCCGCATCTTGCCGTAAGGCGGCTGGAATTTCTGCATGGCCAGGGTGACACCGGAATCCACCGAGTAGATATCGCCGCTGACCATGAGGGAGTCGTTCTCGGACAGATCCCAGTCGAGGCGACCGCCGACGCGGGCCAGCTCTGCCGTGTCCTCGGTGGAATTGCCCATGGTGTCCTGGTTGCCATCGCGATCTTCGACCTGGCCGTAAACCCGGTAAGTGGCATAGGGCCCCAGGGTGCCACCCCATCGCCCGTACAAGTCATGGTTGGTCTTGTTGCCGGCACTGGCGATGGCCAGCCCATCCTGGGTGTCGCTGGCATTACGGGTGATCACATTGATCACACCGTTGACTGCGTTGATCCCCCACAGGGCACTGCCCGGTCCGCGTACGACCTCGATGCGTTCGATATCCGCCATGGGGATGTCCTGGATGTCCCAGTAGATGCCGGAGTAGGTCGGGGTATAAACCGAACGGCCATCGATCATCATCAGCATCTTGGTGGCGTAGCGGTCGTTGGATCCCCGGGCGGAGATACCGTAGCTGTTGCCGTCTACCTGGGCCACATGCATGCCCGGTACCATGCGCAGGGCCTCGGCGATACTCGGGGCACCGGAGCGCCGGATATCCTCGGCGGTGATCACGAAGGCAGCCGCGGCTGTTTCTGACAGTTTCTGAGATTTCCGGGCGGCGCCGGTCAACTCGATGTTGAGAAGTTCCTCGAGCGAAAGGTCAAAAAGGCTGTCGGAACTGATACCCGCGTCCGCCTGGACGCTGTGGGCGGCAGTCCCCAGGATCAGGCCGGCCGCCGACACTGCGCCGACCAGAAATCCTCTAGCGTTTCTCTTCACCTGACGGTCCCGCCCCTTTCCGCGTATTGCTTTAAGTGTTATCGACGGACAGTGGCTGATCTTTAGTGTTTTCGGGGCTTTGACGGGTGTCGAAGGGGGAAAATTTAGGTTCAAATGTTTCCTAATTTCGCCCGATTTTCCCCTGCGAGTATCGTGCGTGCACAGGCCGGTAAAGCCTGGGTGTTGACCGGGGCACTGGAGGCCTAAATTTTTCAGGAAATCAGGGGGTAATCCCGCCAGTAATACTGCAGCCGATCACTGGCCCAGCCCCGGTAGATAGACTCCCAGTCGAGCCCGGCGATGCGCCAGCCGTGATGGGGCTCGATATTGGTACGAAACACCGGTGCACCGTAATCGCAGAAACGGGTATCCACAGAGACGCGCACCGCCTCCTCAGCCCGGTTGGGCTCCGCCTTGTGCACCGTGCAGGAGTGGAAAATCAGCAGGTCGCCGCGACGGTAGTCGCTCACGTGCCACTCGGTTTCATCCGGGTAGATCTCGCACTGTATGCCGCCGACTCCTTCTGCCTGGAACACCGGGCGTACGCCGCGCAGATGCGAACGGGCCAGCACCTTTAGTCGGCCCAGTTCCGCGGGCACATCGTGCAGCGCCACCCACAGTCCCGCCATGGCCGGACCCGCCTGGTGGGAATGGGCATCCTGGTGTGGCGGGGTCTCGTAACCGATCTTGCGGGGCGTTGAGATCCGCGCCATTTTCATGGGGTAGACGAAGGGTTCCGCATCCAGCAGTCGCTGCTGTATCGCACTCATCTCCGGCGTATGGAAAAAGTCGTGGAAGCGTTCCAGGGACTGCACCCGGGGATACACCTCGTCCCAGGTGGTGTCGGTCTCGAAAAAGGGCTCCCCCGCGAGTCGGGGCCGGCCCGCGTTCTCATCGAGCTCCACGTGGGGCGCGGTGACCGAAATGATTTCACGCAAAAGCTCATCGCAGTCCAACCCACTGACGAACTCTCTGAAAAACAGGTAGCCATACGCGGCGAAGCGCGCACGCAATAGCGAGTCGGCCTCGTCGGGCCGGGAAATTACCAGGTCGAGGTTGGTTTCAGGTCTGTCGGTCACATCGCTTGTCAGCTATTCACCAGTTCGCGGACCGTCATCTTACCAAGTTGAGACATATGTACCTCATCGGGCCCATCGGCGATGCGGCAGAAGCGCGCCCGGGTGAATACGGCCGGTATCAGCGTATCCTGGCTCACACCCATTCCTCCAAACACCTGCATCGCCCGGTCAGCGACTTCCTGGGCCATGCGCGGCGCCACGATCTTCACCATGGAGATATAGGGCCGCGCGGCATCCAGGCCCTCCCGATCCATGACCTCCGCTGCCTGCAGGGTCAGCAAACGGCACTGCTCGATGTCGCAGCGGCAGCGCGCAATCTCGTGCTGCACACTGGTTTTCTTGCTCAGCTTCTCACCGAAGGCCACACGCTCCTCGGCGCGTGCGCACATCAGCTCCAGGCAGCGCTGGGCCAGGCCTACAAAACCCATGGCATACTGGAAGCGGCCCGGGCCGAGGCGGCCCTGGGCGATTTCGAAGCCGCAGCCCTCACCCTTGATCATATTGCTGACCGGCACCCGCACATCTTCGAATAGCAGCTCGGCCTCACCGCCGGGGGAGTGGAGGTTGTCGAACACGCGCAGTTCGCGCACCAGTTTGACCCCTGGTGCATCGCGAGGCACCAGGATGGTGGAATGCTGGTGGTGACGGTCGTTTTCCGGGTTGGACTTGCCCATCACCAGCATGACCTTGCAACGCGGCCCGACCGCACCGGTGGTCCACCACTTGCGGCCGTTGAGCACGTATTCGTCACCGTCCCGTTTGATCTCCAGCTCCATATTGGTGGCATCGGATGAGGCCACCTGGGGTTCGGTCATGGCATAGGCGGAGCGGATCTCGCCGGCCAGTAAGGGCTTCAACCACTGCTCCTGCTGCTCCGGTGTGCCGTATTTTGCCAGCACTTCCATGTTCCCACGGTCCGGCGCACTGCAATTGAACACAGACTGGGCCCAGGTCACCTTGCTCATGGTTTCGAACACGGTAGCGATTTCCACATTGGTCAGGCCCGGGCTCCAGGGCTCGTACTCCTCCGGCAAGAACAGGTTCCACAGCCCCTGCTCTTTGGCCTTCTCCCGCAACCCGTCGTACCAGTCCGGCACCTGCCAGAGATTGGCCGGGTCGAGAGTAAATGCCTCCCACTCGTGCTCCCGGGGATTAACATGCTCCTGCATGAACGCCGCTACCCGGGCATTCAACTCCTGGACGCGTTCGCTGGCCTGAAATCCCATCGCTACTCTCCTCTCAAAGTGGGTTATCGGTTATGAGCTTCATGGTCAACTCCGCCAGCTCTTCCGGCGCCTGCTCCTGGAGGAAGTGTCCCGCCCCCTTGATCGTCGTGTGGGGCTGACCCTGGGCACCCGGCACGGATTTTTCGAAGCGCACATTGGCACCCGCCGTTATCGGGTCGGAATCGGAAAAGGCTGTCAGGAATGGCTTTTCCCACCGTTCAAACACCGCCCAGGCGGCGCGGTTGGCCAGGGTCGCCGGGTTGTCCGGCCGAATCGGCACCAGGGTGGGAAACTGCCGTGCCCCGGCAAGGTGGGTTTCATCCGGGAAGGGCGCGGCATAGGCGGCCTTTTCTTCCTCGGAGAGTTCCAGCATCAGGGTCATGACCTCCTCGGGCCTGAATCCCCCGGATTCGGCGCAGAATTTCTGCCAGTGCATAAAGCCCATACCCGATTCATCCGCACCCATGCCCATGGCCATCTCCAGCGCATTGGCGTGTACCGGCACGGTTTCGTAATAGGCATCCATGGGTTTGCTGGCTTCTTCCAGCTCCGCTTCCGGTACACCCTGGGAATCGGGCAGGCCGGTATTGGCGATCACGATGCGGGCGAAGCGGTCCGGGTTCTCGGCGGCCACCCGCAGGCCGATCAGCCCGCCCCAGTCCTGGCAGAACAGGGTAATACCCTCGATATCGATCCCCTCCAGCAGCGCCTTCACCCAGGCCACGTGATTCGCGAAGGTATAGCTGCTGCGCTCGGTGGGCTTGTCGGACTTGCCGAAGCCCACCAGGTCCGGGGCGATCACCCGGTAGCCCCCGTCGACGAATAGCGGAATCATCTTGCGATAGAGGTAGGACCAGCTGGGCTGACCGTGCATCAGCAGCACGACTTCACCATCCGCGGGGCCTTCATCCACGTAGTGCATGCGCAGTTCGCCGCCCTCGCCGTCGGGCACCTGCTGGTAGTGGGGCTCGAAGGGATAGTCGGGAAGGTTTTCAAAACGTTCGTCCGGGGTACGCAGGAATTCCATGGGGCTACCTCATTGCTAAGGGGTTAGGGTTTCTTTGTTAATCAATCGGTTTACCGGCAAGCCACAGGCCAACGGCACCGACGGTTTCGATATTGAGCTGGCCGGCAAGTCCCGCGCTGCGATGGACACTGATTTCCTGGTAACGGGGTGACATGACCATATCCAGCATGGCCTGGCGAGACGGGTACTGGGCGATGGCCACCTGGTCCCACAGGTCTTCCACCTCACCAAGCATCAGGCGCTCGATTTCGCCGTGAAACATGGCCCCTCCGCCAAATTCCGATAGCAGCTCGAAAACACCCTGGGCATACAGACCGTAGGCCTCGCGACCGGTCAGCTCCGTCTCGCGGCCATCCTCGTATTCTGCCTTGTCCTTGTATCGCAGCAGGTTGAGCATGTAAATCGGTCCTTCTGGACCGGGCTGGGCGAAGCCTTCGAGCTGCTCCTTGCTGGGTTCTACTGCATTTTCCACCTTCATTGCACTATCCCTCCTCCAGAATCAGTGCTTCGCAACCAGTGCCCTGGAGAATCGCGTCAACCCTCGCGCGATCATCTCCGGACAGGGCCCGGTACCGCTCGTTAATCCAGCGCAGGCACTTGGCCTGGTAGGGAAAAGTCTGCTGGGTCCAGCTTGCACCGTCGATCTCTGACTCCCAGGTTTTCTCACCCGCCGCAACCGCCTGGGCATTGACCAGCATGGCCGGCACATAAACGCGCCCGATTTCCTCCAGGATACCCCGCAGGCTGCCGGGTATGTCATCCGGGTTGTTCCAGTCCGCATCGGCAGGCTCGAGACCGCTCTGGTCTTCCATGCGGTCCACCCAGGCCACCGTGCGGGGGGATACCTCGTGGGCTATAGCGCGAGGTGTCGGGTCGAAGCCGACCAGCTGGGTCAATTGACCATACAGCGCAAAATCACCGGCCCCGGGGCGCCGCCCCAGCGTAAACGGCTGTTGCGCGAGATGGTTTTCCATTGCCGCCAGGAAACGGCGATAACTGGCATCGATGATTGGCGCGGTGGTGTCATTGGAACCGACCACGTAGAGACGGCCGATCTGCCTTTCCGAGAAGACCTGCTTGAACTGCTGGTGTGCGTCATCGGGCAAGCTGATTTCCATGCCCAGCGGCAACAGCGTACCGGCGTTATCCGCGTCCTCCTTGGGGTGCCAGCGGTAGTGGAACATGTACTTGGTGCACCACTCGTCGCCGAAGTCCTCAATAAGGTAGTCGATAAATGCCAGCGCCGGGTCCGCAGGCAGAACCGAGCGCCCTTCGTACATAGATTCCAGGCGCCGGATAATCGGCGTCGAATCACAAGTGGGTTCCGGCGCCCCGCCCTCTCCCTCGAACAGGAATACCGGGTGCAATACAGGCCTCGGCTTTTCCAGCCCCATGGCCTCCAGCGCGGCGGCCGGGTCAGCCCAGGTAATGCGGTAGGGAATCTGCCGGTAGCGCAGCAGGGCTACCATCTTGCGGGTATAGGGAGAACCCGTTCCACCAAACAATTGAAGCCGTTCAGCTGATGACATGGTGCACACTCCAGGGGTGTCCGACTGCGTGGGCGGATTATATTGACACAAATGATGCCATTATGTAACTCTCCGATGAAATTTTCCCGATCCAGAGGTAAGCGATGAGCCCGCGCACCCGAGTCTGGTTGTTTCCAAGCCTGTTTTATGTGCTTTTCGTCTTCTGGTACACCGACTTCGGTGGACCCCTGAGCGACGAGGAGATCGATGGCTTCATGGCTGCCCTGGTTGAGCGGGGCCGGGATCCCGAGCGCATTGCCTACATCGAGGATTTTCTGCGCAAGGATACCGGCCGCCAGTTCCTGATGGTGAATGCCCTTGATATGAACGAGAACCCGCCCGATGTCGAGGGCGCGGAGCCCGGCGAAAGCGCCGACCAGCTGATGGGCCGCTACATGGAGCACATGTTCCCGCAAATGCTCAAACGGGCCAGCCACCCGGTTATCGCTGGTGAAGCCACTTACCCGGCACTGGATATCCTGGGCGTCGAAGGTGCCGAGCATTGGACCGGAGCAGCCATGGTGCGTTACCGCAGCCGGCGCAGCTTCATGGAGATCGTCGCGCACCCGGACATGCTGGACCGCCACGAGTTCAAGCTGGCCGCCCTCGACAAGACCATCGCCTACCCGATCGAAACCAGCTTCTACCTGGGTGACCTGAGAGTGCTGCTGGGCCTGCTTTTTCTGGCGCTAACGGCCGTGGCGGACAGCGCGCTGCTGGCGAGAAGGAAGGCCTAGTCGCTACTCGCCCGGCAACCCGTCGACGCGGGTCCAGCTGACGGTGCGACTTATGAAACCCACCTTGACCTTGATCTCCATGCGATCCGGTGCCGGCAGGCTGATGCTGGCATCCCTGTATTCCTTGAACCGCTCGGCGTAGACCTGGCCGCGCCAGTTGCCGGGCTCCTCCGCATCACTGACCACATCTTTCAGGAGAAGCCGGCCGACTGCCTCGGGTTTCTTGTCGTTTCTGCGTACCGTGGCGGTCGCGACGCCCTCATCAACCACGATTTCTATCCAGCCCGGCTGGTCGTCGTTCTTCCAGAAACCTGCCAGGTCAGCCGCAAGTACGCTGGTGGAAGAAAGATATAGCGCTGCGGCGATTATCGTTTTGCTGGTCAGTTTCATTGTGCACCTCACTTGGCATCGGCAATCTATCTGCAACATTGATATTGGCACAATTTGTGCCATAATGCACAATCTCTTTCAAGCCCCATCCACCGAGCGTGGCTGCAGATTCAGCCGGGAGCACCATCATGAAGAAATCCGTCATCGTACTACTGGTTATCGCCGTTTTTGCTGCGCTGATCTACAGCCAGAGGGCACCGATAGCTGCGCGCATCTTCGCCACGGGTATCGAGGTCCGAATGAACAGTGATCGTATTGGCGAGTTTGATGATGGCCTGCACCTGGCGCTGTGTGGTGCAGGCGGTCCGCTCCCCGCCCCCAATGCCTCGGGTCCCTGCGTGCTAGTGGTGGCGGGTGAGCAGATATACCTGGTGGACTCAGGCACAGACGGTGTCCGCAACGTGAACCGAATGGGATTTCAGCCCGACGATATCGAGGCGGTATTCCTGACCCATTTTCACTCTGACCACATCGACGGGCTTGGGGAAACTGCTACGGTTCGCTGGGCCGGTGGTGCCAATACGGCACCCCTGCCCGTCTACGGCCCACCGGGCGTGGAACGGGTGGTGAACGGGTTCAACGAGTCCTATGCCCAGGATTTCGTCTATCGCAACACCCACCACGGCGACACGGTGGCGCCCCTGAGTGGTGCCGGCCTGCAGGCATTGGCCTTCGACATGCCCGAAGACGGCGAACTGGTTAGCGTGCTCAGTGACGGCGACCTCAAAGTGGAGGCTCTCCTGGTAGACCACCTGCCCGTGGAGCCGGCGGTGGGGTACCGCTTTAACTACAAGGATCGCAGCCTGCTGATCACCGGTGATACCGACCAGTCAGACAATATTACTCGCCTTGCCGAGGGAGTGGATTTGCTGGTGCACGAGGCCCTCGCCCCCAATCTTGTGGGCATGATGCGCGAGGCGGCAAAAAATAACGGTAACGAGATCGTGGCGAAAATTGCCGATGATATCCTGAACTATCACGCCAGCCCGACCGAGGCGGCCGAGACGGCACGGGATGCCGGCGTCGGCCACCTGCTGTACTACCACATCGTGCCGCCACTCATAATTCCCGGCCAGGAAGCCCTGTTCCTGGATGGCGCCGAGGACATTTTCCCGGACTACACGGTGGGTCGGGATGGTACCACCTTCTCACTCCCCGCAGGATCGAGTGACATCGTTCACAGCCAGCTGGGACTGTAGAGAAGCGAATCTTCCCATGCAGTTCATCACTCGTCGACGGCTTGCTGCTTTTGCGCAAGTCCGTCGGCTAGCTCGAGTGCATCGGCTGTGTGAGTGGTGATCAACTCCGCAAAATGGGGCAGTAGCGGCCGGGGCAGGTCGTGCCCCATCCCATCGATCAGCTCCAGGGTGGCGCCCGGGATATGCCGGGCCGTGTCTATACCGCAGGCAACCGGCACCAGCGGGTCATCCTTGCCGTGGATCACCAGGGTCGGTGCGATGATTTTCTTCAGGACCGAGACCCGGTCACCGCTGCTCATAATCGCCGCCATCTGGCGCGCATAGCCTGCCGGGTAATAGGAACGCTCATAACCGGCGGCTATTTTTGCCCGCAACTCATCGTCACTGGGCTGGTATGCCGGGCTGCCGATCAGTCGCCAGGTGCGCATGGAAAAATCCTGCAGGGTATCGATATCTGCCCCGACCGGTCGCCGCATCATGTGCAGCGCCACTTTGCGATGAGCCCCGGGCAGCGAACGACGGCCGCTGCTCGACATGATGGAGGTGAGGGATAGAACACGGTAGGGATAATGACCGGCAATAAGCTGGGCGATCATGCCGCCCATGGAAGCTCCAACGACGTGGGCTGCAGGAATATCCAGCGCGTTCATCAGGCCGATGGTGTCTTTGGCCATATCCTGCAGCGAGTAGGGAACCTTAAGGGGAAATTTCAGGCGCGAATAGGCCACCATCTGCAGGACACGCGGGACTTTTGCGCCTTCCATCTTTTCCGACAGGCCTATATCGCGATTATCAAAGCGGATAACCCGGTACCCGCGACCGGCGAGGTCCTCGCAAAAGTCTTCCGGCCAGGCGATCAACTGGGTACCGAGACCCATGATCAGCAGGATGACCGGATCATCGGGCTTGCCAAATTCCTCGTAGGCCAGGTGAATCCCATTGGCCCGGGCGTATTTCAGAGATGTAGTCATTGCCGAATTAGATACCAGTGCGAGTGAGGCCGCAACTTCGCATACCTCGCTTGTACTTTGAATATTTATGGCATAGTATATGCCAACTTACTATTGGCAGCTAGTATGCCATTATAATAAATAGCGCCGAACAGCGCGGAGGTCTCTACCATGCGCAAGATTAAACCAATCAGCCTCGCAGTCAGCCTTGCACTCACCTGCGGCCATGCAAGCGCCCAGGAAAGCGCCACAGCCCCGACAAGAGTGCTCGAAGAGGTCATCGTCACCGCGACCAAGCGCGCCGAAAGCCTGCAGGATATTCCTGTCACGGTAAACGCCTTCAGCGCCGCGACCATCCGCGAGGCGGGCATCCAGAATGCCGAGGATGTGGCCATACTCACCCCCAGCCTCACCATCAGCACCAACCTCAACCCCTTCTCCACGCGAATGGCGATTCGCGGTATCGGCACCGCCCAGAACGACCCGGCCCTGGAACCTTCAGTCGGCATGTTTGTGGACGGCGTATTTCTGGGCCGCACCGGCCTCGGATTATCCGATCTGACCGACATAGAGCGTATAGAGGTTTTGCAGGGCCCCCAGGGCACTCTCTACGGCAAGAACACCAACGCCGGCGCCATAAGCGTGATCACCAGGAAACCCAGCCTGGATGAAACCGAGGGCTACCTGGAAGCCGAAGCCGGCGATTACAGCATGTACCGGGTAACCGCCGCTGTATCCGGCCCGATTTCCGATACGCTGGCCTATCGCCTGTCAGGCAATATCCACGAACGCGACGGCTACTATGACAATGCCGGCGGTGATGACCTGGATGATGCCGATGACTGGAATGTCCAGGGGAAGTTACTCTGGGAACCCACTAATGAATTGAGCGTACTGTTGAGCGCCAGCCACGTCGACCGGGATACCACCTGCTGCGGCGCCGATGCGATCCAGACTGACCTGGTCAACGATACGCTGGAGGCGCGCGGACTGCCGCGGGACAAGAATGACCCCAACGACTTCGACATCGCCGTCGACCAGGACAGCGCTTTCGAGCTGGAGTCGGACCTGGTTTACCTCACCATCGATTACGACATGGAATGGGCGTCCATCAAATCCATTACCGCCTGGAACGACTATGATTACTCGGTATCCACCGACGCGGACCGCTCCCAGCTGGACATGCTCAGAGTGATAGACGACGTTTACTCCGGTGACTCCATCTCCCAGGAACTGCGTCTTACCTCCGAGCTGGAGGGCAATATCGATTTCCAGCTGGGCCTTTATTACTTCGACCAGACGACCGAGCGCGGCGACGGCAGTGCCTTTGTCGAGATCGGAGAGGATTTCGTCGCAATCGCAAGCCAGCAGGGTCTCCCCATTCCCATTCCTTTCGTCGCCGCCGCGGGTGATTACCTGGTGGGCGACAACCAGCTGGACAACGAAACCTGGGCTGTCTTCGGGCAGGCCACCTGGCATTTCAGCGAAGTCTGGCAGCTGACCGGCGGCCTGCGCTACAGCGACGAGCAGAAAGACGCCTCGCTGTATACTGAGACCTTCTCCACGGCGCCCTCGGCAATCCTGACCGGCCGCTCCTTGCTGGACTCCATTGCAACACCGATCGATGCAGACCTGGACCGCAGTAGCGACAATGTCGACTGGCTGCTGCGCCTGAGTTATGAATTCGCCGACAACTCCATGATCTTTGCCAGCGCCTCCACCGGCTCGAAATCCGGCGGTTTCAATTCGGTCAGCGGCGAGGTTGAAGACCGCGAGTTCGACGACGAAGACACCACCAGCTATGAGCTGGGCATCAAGTCCACCTGGCTGGACAGCTCGCTGCGGGTCAATGCCACAGCCTTCTATACCCAGGTAGACGACTACCAGTTCCAGGAACAACTGCCCAGCGGTGCCGGCACCTTCGTCTCCAATGACGCGGAAGTCGAGGTCTCGGGCCTGGACCTGCAGTTCGAGGTGGTCCCGTGGCCCTTCCTGACACTGTCCGGCGGCCTGCTGTACATGAACAAGTACGAAGTCACCGACGGCCCCAATGACGGCGACGACCTTGAATTCACCGCCGATTACAGCGGCAACCTGGCCGCGACCCTGGTGTTTCCATTTGCGGATGGCGGCGTCTACTGGCGCACCGATTACAGCTACATGGATGACCACGACGTCAGTGAAACCGAGGATGACCGGGAAATACTCAACTCGCGGTTGGGCTGGCGCGATGACAACTGGGATATCGCGGTCTGGGGCAGGAACCTGACCGACGACGAGTACGCCAGTTTCACCGCAGCCACGTTTGCGTTCTCCGGGATGGACGCCTACTTCCTGGCACCGCCGAGAACCTACGGTGCCACCCTGCGCTACACCTTCTAGCCGCCGAACAACTGGATACGCCGGCCCCTCGGGGCCGGCACCCTGTGCTCCTCGGGCAGCTCACAGATGCGATCCATGTGGGTGGTGCTGCCGTCGGCGTACTCCCAGACCAGTTGCTCGCCTTCCAGGTAGCGCCTGACCACCACCGGGCCCCAGCCGAAAACGTGGAAATCGAGTACACCCTCGTTCCAGATCATGCTCGCCGACGTGCGGGCACAATACTCGCGGTCACCGATGAGGAACAGGACGGATCCCTCGGTGTCATCGGTATTAAGGCCTGATGTGCTGTTGGGGCCGTAGTCATGGATAATGCCGGCGGCGGTAACCACGGTACGGCTGCCGCACTGCTCTACCCGCTCCACATGCCCGACGTGACCGCCGGAAACGCCCAGCCAAAGCCCGCGAAGGTCCGCAGCCCCTTCCGGCAGAGGTTCCGTGCATTCTGCGAGGATCGGTAGAGGAAAATGGGAATAGCCACAGCCCGGGGTGTTGCCCTTGGGAATATCGGCGGCCATCTTGCCGCTGCCATCCAGCAGGGGCAGCTCACAGTAATTGAGGGTGCTGCCATCTCCCGCCAGGGTCAGGGGGTCTGTCATCAGCGGCGGGCGAGAGGAGAAGAAGGCGAAGGAAAAGACACCAATCACCAACAGCACCAGGCCAATCAATACGCCGGCGATTATCCTCAGCATCACTACCCCCTTCGATTGTTGCATTTTCCGTTTTAATGGCACATATTATGCCAATATGCTGACAGCAGCAACAGGCATAAGCTCGCGGCGGTCGATTGCAAACCTTCCCATATCCTTCGTCGCTGGTGTAATGTTGCTGCTTTCGCCAGGGGGATCCACATGCGTTTACCAGTAATAGTGGGTATGGGCGGCGTCAATGCCGCCGGTCGCACGTCCGGCTTCCAGAGTTACCGCCGCATGGTCATCGACCGGCTGAGCCCCGATCTCCGTGAGGAGACCCTGGCCGGCCTAGCAGTCATGATGGGCCTGGTCACCGCCGAGGCCGACGGCCACTACCGCGATGCGGCTGCCGGGGAAGCGGGCCAACTGCTCTCTCGCGCCGAGGTCGCCGACAACTACGGCGATCAGGTATTGGCCGGGACACTGGTGCGCAAGGTGGAGCCCGGTTATTTCGACGTCGACGCCCTGCACTGGCAATCCAACGGCAGTCTCAACCCGGACCCGGATCAGCAAAGCGGCACTATCCAGTTCGTGATGCCCCGCAACCAGCTGCCCTTGCAGTTACCGGCCAACTGGTCTGTCGAGGACAAGGGTGAGAAGCAGGTGCTGGTCACCGTGAGTGGCGAGCTGGCTGTGAAGCTGGATAACGTCCGCGACTTTCCCTTCAAGGCAGCGGGCCAGTTGCCCTCGGGTTTCGACATAGCCCAACTCTATAATTCGCGTTTTCAACCGCGCGGACTGCAGATGGCACTCTACGGTGCTACCGACGCCCTGCGTTCGGTGGGCATCGAGTGGGACACCATTCTCGAACATATCAATCCCGACCAGGTGGGCGTCTATTCCAGCAGCGGCTTCGGCCAGATGGACCAGAATGCCTACGGCGGTATGCACCAGGCGCGCATGAAGGGCGACCGGGTCACCACCAAGGCCCTGACCATGGGCATCAATTCCATGCCCACGGATTTTATCAACGCCTATGTACTGGCCAACCTCGGCATCGCCAGCAGCTCGGTAGCGGCCTGCGCCACATTTCTCTCCAACCTGCGGCACGCGGTGTCGGATCTTCAGGCGGGCCGGATCCGGGTCGCCATGGTCGGCAATAGCGAGGCGCCGATCTGTCCGGAACTGATGGATGGCTTCGGTACCATGGGGGCGCTGGCCACCGACGAAAACATGATCAAGCTGTATGGCGATGAGAACGTGGACCACCGCCGCGCCAGCCGGCCATTCGGCGACAACTGCGGTTTCACCATCGGCGAGGCCAGCCAGTATTTCCTGTTGATGGACGATGCGCTGGCAGTGGAACTGGGTGCGCCCCTGTTGGGTGCGGTCACCGATGTATTTATCGATGCCGACGGCATCAAGAAATCCATCACCGCGCCCGGTCCCGGCAATCACATCACCATGGCCAAGGCGGCAGCGGCTGCCGCTGCCATTGCCGGCGAGGACGCCCTGCGGAACAAGAGCTGTGTACTGGCCCACGGTTCCAGTACCCCGCAAAACCGGGTCACCGAGTCCCAGATCCTGGACCAGGTCGCCGAGGCCTTCGACATCCACGACTGGCCGGTGGTGGCGGTCAAAGCCTACCTGGGCCACACCATCGCGCCCGCCAGCGGCGACCAGCTGGCCGCAGCCCTGGGTATTTTCGAATACGGCATCCTGCCCGGTATCCAGACCATCGATGCTGTCGCCGAGGACGTCCACCAGGAGCGACTCAAGCTCGGCCCCGAGCACCAACAGGTCGACCCGGCCGAGATGGAGGTGGCGATTCTGAATTCCAAGGGCTTTGGCGGCAACAATGCCTCGGCAGTAGTACTGTCACCGGGCCGCACCGAACAGATGCTGGCCGCCCGCCACGGCGACGGGGCCATGATGACCTACCGGGAAAAGCGGGAACAAAGCACGGCCCGTGCTGCCGAATACTACCGGCGCGCCGACCTGGGAGATTACGCACCGATTTATCGTTTCGGCGAGGGCATGATTGCCGATGAGGATATTGATATAAACCGCGAGCAGGTGCGTATCAAGGGGCAGGCCAACCCCATCGATTTACCAACGCAGAACCCTTACGAGGATATGAGCTGACATGAGCGAAACATCGACCTACGAACCACCCCGTGTATGGAAGTGGGATTCAGAGAGCGGCGGCAAGTTTGCCAATATCAACCGGCCGATTGCCGGCCCTACCCACGAGAAGGAGCTGCCGGTCGGCAAACACCCTCTGCAGCTTTACTCGCTGGCCACGCCGAACGGGGTCAAGGTCACGGTACTGCTGGAAGAGCTGCTCGCCATCGGCAAGACCGAGGCAGAGTACGACGCCTGGCTGATCAACATCGGTGAAGGCGACCAGTTCGGCAGCGGCTTCGTCGAGGTGAACCCCAATTCCAAGATCCCGGCACTGCTGGATGTGAGCACGGATCCGCACACCCGCGTATTCGAATCCGGGGCGATCCTGTTCTACCTGGCAGAAAAGTTCGACGCCTTCCTGCCCACCGACCCGGCGCACCGCGCCGAGTGCATGTCCTGGCTGTTCTGGCAGATGGGCAGCGTGCCCTACCTGGGTGGCGGCTTCGGCCACTTCTACGCCTACGCGCCGGAGAAGTACGAGTACCCCATCAACCGCTATGCCATGGAAGTGAAACGCCAGCTCGACGTACTGGACCGCAACCTGGTAGACAGGCAGTACCTCTGCGGCGATGAATACAATATTGCCGATATCGCCAACCACGCCTGGTACGGCAACCTGGTGCTGGGCAACCTCTACGAGGCCCAGGAATTCCTCGATGCCACTTCATACGAGCACGTGGCGCGCTGGGCAAAGGAGATCCAGCAACGCCCCGCGGTACAGCGCGGACTGCGGGTCAACCGGGCCTGGGGCCCGGAGGAAAAGCAGTTACTGGAACGGCACGACGCCAGCGACCTGGACTAGTGTCTGGCTAAGGGCGGCAGGTCGAACCAGAGACCCTCGAAGCCGCCATTACCTCCCACCAGCTCGACGGCAGCCGGCACACTGACCAGGCCGGCGCCGTCACCCTCGCCCACAAAGCGGTCTTCCAGCATGGTGTCACCCGTGATCCCGTGCAGGTAGGCGGCGCGTGAGCTGCTAGGCATTACCAGTTGCTCGCCCGGCGCCAGGGTGATCTTGTACAAGCTCATATCCTGGTTGATCGAAAGCGTGTCGTCCCGTCCGTCCGGGGTTACCAGGGCTGTAAGTTTGCCGTCGACCGCAACCGGCATATCCTGGTAGCCGGGCGCTATGCCTCGCTGGTCGGGCTTGATCCAGATCTGCAGGAATCGCAGGGGGTCGCTGCCCGACGCATTGTATTCAGAGTGCACCACCCCGGTGCCGGCACTCATACGCTGCACCTGACCGGCCTCTAGTCGGGAGACATGGCCCATATTGTCACGGTGCTCGATGGCCCCTTCCAGGATATAGGAAATGATTTCCATGTCCCTGTGGGGATGTGAACCAAAGCCTGCACCCGGTGCGACCCAGTCATCGTTTATCACTCGCAGTACGCCAAAGCCCATATGGGCCGGGTCATAGTATTCGGCGAATGAAAAGCTGTGGCGACTGCGAAGCCAGCCATGGCTGGCTTCGCCGCGCTCCCGGGCAGGTCGGTAATAATCCATCTCAGGCTACCTCCCGGGCCCCGGCGAATCGGTCCCGGTCGTGAGGGGTGCCGTAATCGATGAAGGGACCCACGGGCACAACCCGGGTCGGGTTGATGGTGTCGTGGCTGTAATAGTAGTGAACCTTGATGTGGCGGAAGTTCACGGTTTCCGACACACCCGGCTGCTGGTACAGGTCACGGACATAGTTCGACAGGTTCGGGTAACTCTCCAGTTGCCTGATGTTGGTTTTGAAGTGCCCGTAGTACACCGAATCGAAACGGATCAGCGTGGTAAACAGGCGCCAGTCCGCCTCGGTGAGCTGCTCACCCAGCAGGTAGCGCTGCTTGTCGAGCCGCTCTTCCAGCTGGTCCAGTGCTTCGAACAAGCGCTGCACATGGGTTTCGTATACCTCTTGGGTGGTGGCAAAGCCGGCCTTGTACACACCGTTATTGATCCGGTCGTAGACAAACGCGTTGATCTCATCGATACCGGCACGCAGCGGCGCGGGGTAATAGTCGGTGTCCACATCCGTGAAGGCATGAAAGGCGCTATTGAGCATACGGATGATCTCCGATGACTCGTTGTTGACGATGGTTCCGGTCTTCTTGTCCCACAGCACCGGCACGGTGACCCGGCCGCTGTAACCGGGTTGTGCCGTGGTATAGACCTGGTGCAGGTACTCAATGCCTTCGACTGGGCTGGGATCGCCCGCGTCGGACAGCACCCAGCCCTGGTCCAGCATCTCCGGCGCTACGATAGTGACGCCAATAACCTGTTCCAGTTTCTTGAGCTTGCGAAAAATCAGGGTCCGGTGCGCCCAGGGGCAGGCCAGTGACACGTACAGGTGGTAGCGGCCCGCCTCCGGTGGAAACTCGGCGCCCTCCTCGTCGCTGATGAAGTTGCGGAATTGTGCATCGGTGCGGACGAATTCACCGCCCGTCGAACTGGTGTCGTACCACTGGTCTTGCCAGCTACCGTCAATCAATAATCCCATTGTCCTATCTCTCCTTACAGTGATTAATCGGGTGGTCTCAGGCCGTGCGACCGGCCAGTTGCCGGTCGAGCGATACCGAACCGGCACCCATGAAGACCAGTGCTGTGCTGGCGGCAAGCAGCGTCAGCGCGAACTCGTAGCCGTTGTTGCTGAGGAACAGTCCGTTGCCGATATGAACCGTCATAGCCATCAGCATGGTGAAGGCAGCAACGGCCGCGGCGGGACGGGTCAGCAAGCCCAGGATCAGCAATATGCCGCCGAAGAACTCGGCACCACCGGCGAGCGCCGCCATCAGGTAGCCGGGTGCAAAACCGACGGATTCCATCCAACCGGCGGTTCCGGCCAGCCCGTATCCACCAAACCAGCCGAACAGTTTCTGGGCGCCGTGGGCGGCCAGTACGATGCCGAGAGGCACCCGTAGAACGAGGCCACTGAATCCGGCATCGCTGGCGATCACGGCGTTGATATTTTCCCTGTTAAGTACATTCATGGTCTATCTCCTGTCATTTAATTGAGTATTTCTGACTTGATAGAGCCATTATATTTGCCACATATAGAATAAAAATCGGAAAATATAGATTGTTTTATTCAGTATATTCGAACATTATGAAATCAACGTTTTGCAAGGGATGTACGCATGCGGCCCAGATTGAGTTTGGAATCGCTGGAGGTGCTCGACAGTATCGACCGCAAGGGTAGCTTTGCCGCCGCCGCGGCGGATTTGTACAGGGTGCCTTCAGCCGTGACCTACAGCGTGCAGAAGATGGAGGAGGACCTGGGCATTACCCTGTTCCGCAAGGAGGGCCGGCGCTCGGTGCTGACACCCGCGGGGCGGGTACTGCTCGAGCAGGGACGTGACCTGCTGCTGGCAGCGGATCGCCTGGTGGAAAATGTGCGGCAGGTCGAACGCGGCTGGGAATCCACCTTGAGTATCGCGGTGGATTCTGTCTTGCCCATGGACAATGTGTTGTCCCGGGTCGAGGTCTTTTACCGGGAGCAACCGGATATCGAAATCAACCTGTACGAGGAGGTGCTCGCAGGCACCTGGGAGGCGGTGATCGAGGGCCGCGCGGACCTGGCGCTCGGTGCTCCCGCGGCGCCGGCCACGACCCAGGGCCTGGACGTTCACCCGATGGGCGCTGAGGAATGGGTATTTGCGGTAGCCCCGGATCACCCACTGGCCAGGCTTGAACGCGCCCTGAACCGGGAAGACATCGCGCAATACAAAGCAATAGTGGTGCGCGACTCATCCCGGCAGATGCCGGCCATGAGCGTGCGGATACTGGAGAAACAGTGCAGCCTCTACGTGGCGACGGTGCAGCAGAAGATTGAAGCCCAGCTACGGGGGCTCGGTGTGGGCTTCCTCCCCCGGAACCGCATCGAACCACTGCTCAGCCGTGGCCAGCTCGTAGCCCTGGAAGCACCCGACGATGCGCCGCAGGTACCGTTGCACATCGTCCACAAGAAAAGCAGCAGGGGGCGGGCCCTGCGCTGGTTTGTCGATGCATTCAGCACCGCGGAAGATTCACCCGGTCACTGACAACGGGACTCGTAGGCCCGGGTGATTAATTCCAGACTTCCAGGTTGTCTGCACGCCCCACTTGCCGGTCCAGCTTGATTGAAAGGAGTTCCTCCAGGCCGCAATCCGCCAGCATCGCCTCCACCTGTGTCTGCTCGGCCGGCTCGAACCCCTCGTAGGCTTCCTGCACACGCTGCAACAGGTAAAAGCGGTAGGGCTGGGCCACCGCGGTCATGGACTGCCCCCGCACCGTGAACTCTGCCATACCGAGCATACGCTCCGCAGGACTACCCGCCTCCGGTTGATTGTCCGCCAGCCACTGGTTGATAAAGTCAGCGGCAGCCCGGGTTTCCGGCACCAGGTCTTCGGCCAGGATGCGCAGCACGGCCAGCAGGGTTTCGGGTACGTCGTCATCGGGAAGAAAACCCGAGCCGGGATCAAAGAACTCGGGAATATCGTCATCGGCCCGGTTCATGCGCTCCACCCAGCGATACACGCGGACCGCCTGCTGCTGCATGATGCGGGCGGGTTTCGGGTCCCGGCCCAGGTGAGCGTAGAGCGGCGCCAGCAATCCGAAATCACCGACACAGGGCTGCCATCCCAACAGATAAGGAACCTCCGCGAGATGCGTGTTCAGCGCAGCGAGAAACTCCAGGTACAGCGTTTCCACCAGTTCCGCGCTGGCCTCTGACACACCGAAGGCCGCCGCCGCATGACGCATGCGGTCCATCATGTGCTCGGTCTTGTCTTCCCGTTGCGGCAAGTCGCGCTGGGAATAGAAAAAGTGGTAGCGGACGAAGTCCAGATTTTCCTCCGGGAAATTCCAGCGATAGTGCATGGCCGGACGCAGCAGTCCATCGGTACCGATCATGTCGAACAGGGCACTCACAACTTGCTGGCGCGGACCGGGTGGCCTGCAGGGGCGCCCGTTCTGCGCCTCGAAATATTCGATAATCGCTGCACCGTCGCGGATCACCTCGCCTTCGGGCGTCACCAGTGTTGGTATGGTCGGCAGCTTGCCCTTCGGCAACACCTCCGCCTTGAAACTCTCATGCCCGGTCGACAACTCGCGAAACGGTATCCCCTGCTTGATGAGATAGGACCGGGCGCGACCGGAATACAGGGAGTGGGTAATGGCATAGAGGGTGTGGACATCCGTCATCGTGAAAACGCTCGCTCGGGTTTAGTTGGGCCAGAAGATGAGCTCATCGCCCTCTTCGAAACGCTCTGCCAGGGTCTTGTCCACCGCAACCGGCATCTCGACGGTATAGGGATAGAGAGGCGGTCGCGCGGCGGCCTGATGCGCATCCAACAGCGCCATCAACTCGTCGCGCTTTTCCGGACGTTTCTCCGCCAGGTTAGTTTGCTCGGTGGGGTCTTCGGCCAGGTTGTAGAGCCAGGTGGTGTCTGGACGCTTGGAGACCTGCAGTTTCCAGTCACCGTGGCGCACCACGCGATAATAACCGCTCTGCCAGAACAGGGTTTCCCGGCTCCATTTATCCGCGCCCTCCCCCGTCGCCAGCGGCAACAGGTCGACACCGTCGATCTCCACAGCTGCGGGTAACGCCGCCCCGGCGGCGGCAGCCAGGGTGGGCATGAAATCGATATGGGCTGCCGGCGTTTCCACCCGGGTACCCGGGGCAATGCGATCGGGCCAGCTGATAAACAGGGGCGCACGGATACCACCCTCAAACATGCTGATCTTCCAGCCACGGTAGGGAGCGTTCACCTCGGGCAAGCCGATATAGCCGGCCCCGCCATTATCGCTGGAAAACATCACGATGGTGTTCTCCGCCAGGCCCTCTTCCTCGAGGGTCGCCATGATGCGCCCGACACTGCGGTCCAGCGCCCGCACCATGGCCGCATAGACTCGTAGCCGGTGGGGCCGAATATCGCCTACCGCCTCGTAGTCCTCACGGGTGGCCTGCAGCGGGGTATGCACACCCCAGTGGGCCAGGTAGAGAAAGAAGGGGCGGTGTTTATTGGCCCGGATGACATTGATCGACTCGTCGGTCCAGTAATCGGTTAAATAGCCGCCGGGCTCAAAGGGTTCGGTACCGGGATTATTGAAGGCGGCCGCGTAGGTCATCCGCGCCCAGAGAAAGCGATCGATCGGGTCGAAATCCAGCTTCGCATTGACCACACCCGGATCACCTTCCGGCAGGAACATGCCGCTGGCCATCAGCAGGCTGTCGTCAAACCCCTGGTCATTGGGCGCAATACCTGGGCCCCGGCCCAGGTGCCACTTGCCGATATGTGCCGTGTAGTAACCCCGGTCCCGGAGCACTTCGGCAATCGTGACCTCTTCACTCGGCAAGCCCTGGAGTTCATAGGGTACGGCCCCGGCATCCGCGGACTCATTGAAGATCCCCTGGGGCAGGCCGTTGTCGATACTGGATGCCACCATGGATACCATGGGCCTCATACCGGATGGCATGGGGGTAAATTCGAAACCGGTGCGGGTCGGGTAGCGCCCGGTCATGATCATCGCCCGCGAGGGCGCGCAGGTGGCATTGCCCGCATAGGCCTGGGTAAAACTCGCGCCCTGTGCTGCCAGCTCGTCGATGTGCGGTGTTTTGACCCGGCCGCCGGCGACACCGCCACCGAAGGTGGAAATATCGTTTATGCCCAGATCATCGGCCAGGATCACAATGATATTGGGCGGGCGCTCACTGGCAGGAGTCACTTCCTGCTGCGGACCCTGCTGCCAGGGTATCTCCCGGTTGGGGGCCACCACGAATTCCCGCTCGGACTGGAATTTGACCAGGGCCAGAAGGACCTCAACGCGATTGAACCACGCCAGGACACCCGCCGCGAGGACGACCACCACCAGCGTTATCAGGGATTTTTTCAACACGGCGTGCACCAGAACTTTATATTGGCATAAATGATGCCATTATTATCAGATCGAGTAAACACGCCGCCCACAGGAAAAGCCGTCGCCTTTGTTCAATCTGCACTAAACTTAGTGCGCGCCTTACACGGGGAGATCCATGAATAAACTGAGCTTTGTCGACACCGGCTTCCTGGTTGCCGAAACCCGGGAGATGCCCATGCATGTAGGGGGCATCGCCCTCTATACCCTGCCCGACGGTGCAGATGAGGGGGAATTTCTGCAGGGGCTGGCCGACAACCTGCGCGATGCAGACAGCTTGCTGCCGCCCTTTGGCGACTGCCTCAAGACCGGAAGATTAGGCCTGCTTGGCTCCGCCTACTGGGAGCCCGACCCGACCATGGAGATGGATTACCATATCCGCCATTCGGCCCTGCCCAAACCCGGTCGCTACCGGGAGCTGTTCACCCTGGTATCGCGCCTGCACGGCACCCTGCTCGACCGCCACCGGCCCCTGTGGGAAATGCACCTGATCGAGGGCCTGCAAAACCGGCAGTTCGCGGTCTACACCAAAACCCACCACGCCGCGATTGATGGCGCTCGTTCAATTCACCTGCAGCGCAGCATGCTCTCTCCCGACCCCGGGCATCGCCTGGCGCAATCACCCCTGTCGCAGCAATCCTGGGACAACTACCGCGCCAGCCTGAAGCTCGGCAAAAAGCCCGACTTCAGTGAGGAAGAATTGCGCAACGTCGCCGACAGGCTAAAAGCGACTCTCGATACCAGCGCCAATGTCTACCAGGCACTGCGTGGCTTCGCCCGGGCCTGGACCGGTAGCGGCGGTGACCTCTCGCTGCCGCACCTGAGGGTACCGCGCAGCTCCATCAATACCTCCATCGACGGTGCCCGTCGCTTTGTCGCCCAGTCCTGGCCCTTTGCGCGACTGCGGGCGGTGGCCAAGGCCTACGACGGCACCTTCAACGACGCGGTACTTGCCATCTGCGCCGGCGCCCTGCGGAAATACCTTGAGAACCACGCCGAGTTGCCCGAGCAACCCCTCAAGGCGATGGTGCCGGTCTCCCTGCGGCAGGAGGGCGATATCGATTCCTCAAATGCGGTGGCCGCCATCAGCGCCAACCTGGCCACCGATGTTGCCGACCCGGCCAGGCGTTTCCAGGAAATCCAGGCATCAGTGCGAGCAGGGCGGGGTTTCTACGACGGCATGTCTGCCAACGAGGTGCAGTTGTTCAGCATGCTGATGCAACTGCCCTCACTGCTGATAACACCCCTCGGCCTGGCGCCGCGCATGCCCCCCTACAACACGGTGATTTCCAACGTGCCCGGCATCAGGGAGACCATGTACTGGAACGGGGCCCGCATGGACGGTTCCTACCCGGCCTCGATCGTGATGGATGGCATTGCCGTCAATATCACCCTGCTCACCTATGACAAGAACGTCGATTTCGGGATTATTGCCTGCCGTCGTTCGGTACCCCACGTACAGCGCCTGATCGACTACATGGAGGACGCGTTGGTGGAACTCGAAGATGCCGCCGGCCTCAGTACCGCTCGGAAGACAGCCGCACCGAAAAAAGCCCCGGCGAAGCGCAAGGCCAAGACGAAAGCCGGGCCCAAGACCAGGGCGAAAGCGAAAACCCGGGCGAAATCGAAAGCCGGTGCCAGGTCATCCAGCCGCAAGAAGGCGACAGCCGGCTAAAAGTGTCAGCGACCTAGCGCCCCGCGGCGAGCTGCCGCTGGATTTCCCGGGCAAACAGCCACAGGCGGTCCTGGCCCCACAGGGCCAGCAACTCCTCGCCGTTTGCATCCAGCAATCGGAAACTGGGCACACCCCAGAGGCCCGCCTCGTACATGGACAGGCGGTTTTCTTCCAGCAGCGCTTCCCAGCCCGGCTGACCGACAATGGCTTGCGCCTGGCTCCAGTCCAGGCCGGCCTTTTCCACGACAGTTTTCAGGCCCCTGTCGTTATTAGTGTTGACGCCGCCAGCAAAGGCGCAGCCGAGAAAACTGGAAAGCAGCTCTATACCCTTCCCCTGCTCACAGGCCCAGGGATACAGGGAATAGCAGCGCCGGACCGGTTCGCCGATGGGATCGTAGAAATCGCCGTACGGTACGCCGTCCGCGCGTGCTTCCCGAGCGGCATCCGTGAAGACGTAAACGCCTTTTTGCCGGGTGGCGGGCACCCCGCGCATCACCATGGGCAAGACCGGTCGCACCACCAGCTTTACGCCGGTATCCCGGGCCAGCTGTATCGCCCGGTCAAAGATTACCGCGGTGTAGGGACTGCGCAGTGAGGGGTAGATTTCAAAGGTGAGGCTGCCGTTATCCCGGTACTCTCCAGCCTCGATCGGCGGTCGCGGCATCAAAAGTTGCTGCCCCGGCTCCTCGTCAGCCCCAAGTTCCGCCAGGCGCTGCTCCAGGTGATAAAGCCGATCGACACCCCAGTACCATTCCCCACCGTAGTAAAACATGGCGCCGGAATAATGCTGTAATTCGTCCCGACGGGCATTTCCCGCGGCCAGTTTCGCCTCGACCTGCCCGGGCTCTGCTGCACCAAATTGTTCAGCGAGAGCCTTAAGACCACCCGCATCGTCGGCCCACAAGGCGCGACCGACCTCGGCAGCACAGGCCACAAAACCCGCATTGTCCTGGGCTGCCAGGATCGCCGTGGCCTGCGCCAGTAATTCATCACGCGGAGCGTCAGGGTGCTGCGGGAATTCAAGCCCGTAGTGGGGCGCCACGTGAAAGGCATCGTAACGGGCGAGTTGAAGCAGAAGCTCCGGTTCCGGCGCATTCTTGCCGGTGGGACCGCCGACCAGGTGGCAGACCAGTTCGATATCGTAGCGTGCCGCCAGCGAATTGAGGACCTGGGCCGCCAGCTCACTGTAGGCATCCTCGACCTGGTGAAAGTACTCCACCAGGTGCCTGCCACCCGACTTGATGCGCCGGCGTTCGAACTTCGCGCGTTTTTTAGCCAGGCGTTCCGGCATGGATACCCGGGTCATGATCCGCGAGGTGAGCCAACGCAAGACGGGGTTGGGATCCATGGTGGCAACGCCACCCTGCTCCTTGAACTGCTGTGTCATGCGATTCTCCCGGTGTACCCCATGAATTCAGGAAGCGGGTACCAGCCCCGTCAGCAAATCCACCACGATCTCGATACTCTGCTTCTTACTCAGGCCCTGGTGGTAGCGGAGCCGGTGCCACATTTCGAAGGAGGCCACCGCATCGACGGCCTCGCGCTGGCGCCGGGACAGGGACTTCAGTTCCGGCAGCCAGTCATCCAAATCCTTGCGCAGGCCGCGCTGATAGCGGGCATAATTCTTGCGCAGAATTTCATAGCGCCACAACTGGGCCTGGGTGGACAGGATCGTGTTCTTTGATTTCTCGTAGCCGCTGACGTGGCGCTCCACCGCATGCAGGATGCGCTCGTCCAGGGTCCCCTCGCGATCGCCGCCCACAAACAGGGCCTCATAGCCATCCCGACTCTGGGAATCTGCCGAGGCATAGAGGCTTTCCATTTCGGAAAAATGCCGGAACACAGTGCGAATCCCGACCCCTGCCTCGTCCGCTACCTGCTGGGCAGTCGGTAACAGGTTGCCCTGGTCAACCAGTGCCAGCATGGCGTCGATAATCGCCTGCCTGCTGCGCTCGCTGCGCAGGCGTCTGCCGTCGGGGACCGCAGTCGTCTTTTGTTTCGGCGGAGTATTCATTGCTATCCTTGCTTATCCTGCTTGGTCGAACCGTAATTTAATGACATGATGACTGCCATATTATTGCACAGACCCGCGCCATGGCCAATATAACTTTCTGGGGGCTAATCGCCTCCCCCTATCAGTTGAAGATGCAGTCGCTCGCCGACTACGCCGGACTGGACTGGCAGCGATGGCCCGACCAGGCCACCCTGTGGCAGGCGATCACCACTTCCCGGCGCCTGGATCGGGCTCGCCACAGGCACGCCATCGAGCGATTCCCGGGACGCAATCCCGAGCTGGATGAATACCCGGCGGTACCCTTTTACAGTCTGGACGGAGAAACCTATTTCTACGATTCCAGCGGCCTGGCCTACCACCTGGACGAACTGGCGGCTGCCCCCCAACCGCTACTTCCCGCGGAACCTGGACTGCGCTTTATCTGCCAGTTGATCGATGAAGCCTTTGACGAGTTCGGGCTCTACATGGTCCACCACAACCGCTGGGTTACCTCCGCTGCCACCAACGTCATGGGCGAAGTCACCAGCACGGAGATGCGCAAGCTCCTGCCCTTTGGACTGCGCCGTCGTGTAGCCCGCAAGCTGCCCCGGCGCCAGGTCCGCCGATGTCCCTACCTGTTTAGCGTGGCGCCCCCTGATTTCGATGCGGGCGTATCTGAATCGCTGACACCACCCAGCCGGGAAGGCTTTCCCCCAACCCACGAGATACTCGATACCGCCTGGCGGCGCTATCTCGCGGCCACCGAAGCCCTACTGGCCGAACAGCCATTCCTCCTGGGCCAGCGCTTCACCCTCGCCGATGCCAGCGCCTACGGCCAGCTCAGCATGAACCTGATCGATGGCCGCGCTGCTGAGCTGCTGGAGGAACTTGCGCCGCTTACCTTCCGCTGGCTCTGCATGATCCGCGACGGCGGACATGCGGGAAGCGACGGCGAGTTGCACCTTACCGAGAGTCTGGAGCCATTGCTGCAGGTCATCGGCGAAACCTTTATTCCGCTGATGCGCCAGAATGCGGCGGCCTATGACGATGCAGTGAGTGAAGGACAGACCTTGTTCAACGAGGCCGCATTCGACAAGGGTGAAGCCCTCTACGACGGCAGTTTGCTGGGCATGCCCTTCCGCGCCGTGGTGAAGACTTTCCAGGTGGCAACGTGGCGAGAAGTCTGTGCCGCCTGGCAGGCGCTGGATGACAACGATCGCCAGCGACTGGAATCCATATACCCGGTGCTGACGGAGTTACCGGGGAGCCGGTGATCTTCCCGGTGCTGTATGCTGTGCGATCTATTTTTTCAATCATATTTAACGATTTTATTCGTTAGATTCGATGATCCGCTTGCGTTCTAATCAAACACTGAAACACCCTGTTTCACACACGTAGGGAGTCATTCCAATGATTAGACAATCCGTACCATTTGTTGCTGCGCTGACCCTGGTCGCCTCAGCAATCACTGCCTCCAGCGCTGCTGTCGCCGGTGAGGCCAAATCCAATCAATTCTGGTGGCCTGACCAGATCAACCTGCAGCCGCTGCGCGATCACAGCGCGGCATCGAATCCCTTAGGCGATGATTTCAATTACGCCGAGGAGTTTGCCAAGGTCGACCTGGACGCCCTGAAAAAAGATATCGAAGTGCTGATGACCAGCTCCCAGGACTGGTGGCCCGCAGACTGGGGCCACTACGGTCCGCTGATGATCCGCATGGCCTGGCACAGTGCCGGTACCTACCGCACCCTGGACGGCCGCGGCGGTGCAGCCGGAGGCCAGATGCGCTTCGACCCGCTGAACAGCTGGCCGGATAACGGTAACCTGGACAAAGCCCGCCGCCTGCTGTGGCCGATCAAGCAGAAATACGGCCAGTCCGTTTCCTGGGCTGACCTGATGGTCCTGACCGGCAACGTTGCCCTGGAGTCCATGGGCTTTGAGACCTACGGTTTCGCCGGTGGTCGCGCCGATGACTGGGAACCCGACCTGGTCTACTGGGGTCCTGAAAACGAGTTCCTGGCGGATGAGCGTTACAGCGGTGAGCGCAAGCTCGCACGCCCGCTGGGTGCTGTGCAGATGGGTCTGATCTATGTGAACCCGGAAGGCCCCAACGGCAATCCCGACCCGAAGCTGGCGGCAATTGATATCCGTGAGACCTTTGCCCGCATGGCCATGAACGACGAGGAAACCGTGGCATTGATCGCCGGTGGTCACACCTTCGGTAAAACCCACGGCGCCCGCGATCCCGGCAAGTGTGTCGGTCCCGAGCCTGCTGCTGCACCCACCGAGGAGCAGGGCCTGGGCTGGATCAACAAGTGCGGCAAGGGCAACGCCGAAGACACTACCACCAGCGGCCTGGAAGGGGCCTGGACGGTAACCCCCACCCGCTGGAGCATGAACTACCTGCAGAACCTGTTCGCCTACGAGTGGGAGATGAGCAAGAGCCCTGCCGGCGCTGTGCAGTGGGTACCGAAAGACAAAAGCGCTCACACGCTGGTGCCCGACGCCCACGTGGAAGGTAAGCGCAACCCGCCGGTGATGCTGACCACCGACCTGTCAATGATCGAGGACCCGGCCTACCGGGCGATCTCCAAGCGCTTCCTGGAAAACCCGGAAGAGTTCGAACTGGCCTTCGCCAAGGCCTGGTTCAAGCTGACCCACCGCGATATGGGCCCCCGCGCCCGCTACGTGGGAGCCGAGGTGCCGGCGGAAGCGATGCTGTGGCAGGATCCCATCCCAGCCGCTGAAGGCAAGCCGGTCAACGCGCGGGATATCCGCAAGCTGAAGTCCGAGATTGCAGATTCCGGCCTGAGTAACTCCGAGCTGGTGCGCACCGCATGGGCCTCAGCGTCCTCCTACCGCGGTACGGACATGCGTGGCGGCGCCAACGGTGCTCGCTTGCGCCTGGCACCGCAGAAAGACTGGGCAGCCAACAATCCTGAGGAACTGGCCAAAGTGCTGGGCAAGCTGGAAAGCATCCAGTCAGAGTTCAACGACAAGAGCCGTCGCAAGATCTCCATGGCTGACCTGATCGTGCTCGGCGGCGCAGTTGGCATCGAGCAGGCCGCGGCAAAGGCAGGCTATGAACTGCAAGTGCCCTTCACACCGGGCCGCGCCGATGCCAGCCAGGAGCAGACCGATGTTGTTTCCTTCGCGGTACTGCAGCCGACGGCTGATGCTTTCCGCAACTACTTCAGTGATGCGGCCTACCGCTCGCCGACTGCCATGATGGTGGACAAAGCGGACATGCTGACCCTGACGGTACCCGAGATGACGGCGCTGATAGGTGGCATGCGTACCCTGGACGCCAACACCGGTGGTTCCGACAACGGCGTCTTCACCGATCGCCCCGGAACACTCAGCAATGACTTCTTCGTCAACCTGCTGGACAACAACACTGTGTGGAACAAGTCCCCGAAGATGGAAGGCATCTACGAGGGTCGCGACCGCGCCTCCGGCAAGCTCAAGTGGAAGGCAACCCCGGTTGACCTGGCCTTTGGTTCCAGCGCCGAGCTGCGCGCCATCGCCGAGGTCTATGCCTCAAGCGACGGTGAAGACAAGTTCGTCAGTGACTTCGTCGATACCTGGGTCAAGGTTATGAACCTGGATCGGTTTGACAGTTAATCCGATAAGCGCATAAGGAAAAGCCCGGCAATAGCCGGGCTTTTTTTATCAGGGCAGTAATTTACAACAGACGCTCAATGGGGAGTAGACGGTAGAGGCCCACCCACGCTCGTCGCCAGAGACTGGCCCCGGGTTCGCGCCGGACGACCTCAGGCTCGCCTGCCCCATCGAAGTACCAGCGCTCGCGGCCCCGCTCATCCAGCACCAGACGCCAGGTATGGGCGGGCAGGTCTCTGCCGAGAAAATACCTGAGCTGGCGGCTGAGCTGCGGCGAATCGATGAACAGCACCAGCTCTGTATTCATTTCGATGGAACGCGGGTCCAGGTTCACCGAGCCCAGGGCCAGTGTCTCACCGTCCAGTTCAAAAGCCTTGGTGTGCAGGGTCATGTATTCGGTCCCGTTCCGCTTCCTGAATCCCGGTCGCCGATCTGCCCGCATTTCGTAGATCTCGACACCCGCATGGAGCAATTCCCTGCGGTATTTCCGGTAGTGGGCGTGCACGGGTACGTGATTGGTAGATGCCAGGGAGTTGGTCACCACCCGGATACGCATACCCTTCGAAGCCAGTTCAATCATCAGCTTGCGGGCCCGCTCGCGCGGCAGGAAGTATGGAGTGATGATGGTAGCTTCGCGCTTCACGCCCAGAAAAGCTTCCACAAGGGCATCCGCCACCGCGAGGTGTTGCTCCGCGCCGGGTGGCATGTTGAGCTTCTCCGGCGCGTCGGACACAACCCGGGCGGTCGCCGCCTGTGGATTCAACTCACCGCGAAACAGCCTTCTGAGGAAGTCGCTGTTCACCGCCCTGGCATAGGCACTGGGTCGATTCCCATCCATCACGTCCTGCATAATCTTGCGCCAGCGATCCATCGCCGCGGGTTCTGCCTGACGGCCGAGGCCTTCCACTGGCAGGCTGAGCTCGGAGTTCCAGAAGCTGTCGAAGCTGGCATAGAGGTCAGTGACCACTGGCCCCACCGCCAGCACTTCGAGGTCATTGAAGTTGTCCTCGGCTTTCAACTCGAAATACTCCTCCGCGATGTTGCGACCGCCGACGATGGCGGCGGCACCGTCGACCAGGAAAGATTTGTTGTGCATGCGGCGATTGGTGCGCCCGAAGTCCCAGAGCATGTGCAGGGCAGCCGGGACCCTGCGTGACAGGGGATTGAACAAACGTATCTGGATATTGGGATGGCTGGCCAGGGTGGCCAGCACCCGGTCATCCCGGGGGGTAAAAATATCGTCCACCAACAGCCGCACCTTCACACCCCGATCCGCGGCCACCAGTAACTTGCCCAGGAACAGGCGGCCCGCCTCGTCCGGCTTGATCAGGAAGTACTGTGCGTCGACCGACAACTGGGCTGCATCCAGGGCTCGCAGCCGCGCGCCCAGGCCCTCGATGCCGCGCACCAGGGGCAGAAAACCGGACTGCCCCGGGTTGGCGCTCTGCCACTGCAGCGCATAGCTGCCCAGGGGTGTTTCCGGAGCCGGAGTCGATGTGGACATTTTCCGAGTATAGCCGCGGAAACAAAAACGCCCCGCAGAAGCGGGGCGTTTTGATTTATATGGCGGAGAGGGAGGGATTCGAACCCTCGATAGGGATTAACCTATACGCCCTTAGCAGGGGCGCGCCTTCAGCCACTCGGCCACCTCTCCGTAAGGCGCGGCATAATACCACAACAGCCGCAAATTCAAAGGCTTGGAGAGGTGCTATTCTTCGTCTTTCTCCTCGTCCTCGTGCTGAATTCGGTTATAGATTTCTTCCCGGTGTACCGCCACATCTTTGGGGGCGTTGACACCAAGCCGTACCTGGTTTCCCTTTACACCCAGTACGGTTACGGTGACCTCATCACCGACCATTAGCGTCTCACCAACTCGACGCGTAAGAATTAACATTTTCTTTCCCCCTATCCTTGAGGTTTAAGCTCGCTTGCAGCTTAAGTATTGCCGAGATTGGGCAATTTTCCAGTTTCAGCTCAGGCGGCGCCGGATTCATCCTGGTCCAGGCCAAAGGCGGAGTGCAGGGAGCGTACCGCCAGTTCGATGAATTTTTCGTCGATGATCACGGAGATCTTGATCTCTGAAGTCGAGATCATCTGGATGTTGATACCGACCTCAGCCAGGGTCTTGAACATCTGGCTGGCGACCCCGGCGTGGGAACGCATGCCCACACCCACCAGGGAGATCTTGGCGATGCGGTCGTCGGAGCGGATTTCCCGCGCCCCCAGCTCGCCAGAGAGGTCCTGCAGGATCTTCTCGGCCCGGGCCATATCGTTGCGGTGCACGGTAAATGTGAAGTCTGTGCTCTTATCCTCGGCCACGTTCTGTACGATCACGTCGACCTCGATGTTGGACTCACCGATCGGGCCCAGGATCTTGTAGGCCACACCCGGGGTATCGGGCACGCCCAGCACCGTGAGCTTGGCCTCGTCCCGGGTAAAGGCGATACCCGCAATGGTTGGAGTTTCCATGTCGCTTTCTTCCTCCAGTCGGATCAGTGTGCCGGGGCCCTCTTCAAAACTGTGCAGGACCCGCAGGGGTACGTTGTATTTACCGGCGAATTCCACCGCGCGGATCTGCAACACCTTGGAGCCCATGCTGGCCATTTCCAGCATCTCCTCGAAAGTGATGTGATCCAGTCGGCGGGCACCGTCGACCATGCGCGGATCGGTGGTATAGACGCCGTCGACGTCAGTATAGATCTGGCACTCCTCGGCCTTCAGCGCTGCGGCCAGCGCCACCGCCGTGGTATCGGAGCCGCCGCGACCAAGGGTGGTGATATTGCCGTGTTCGTCCACACCCTGGAAGCCGGCGACTACCAGCACATAGCCTTCATTAAGATCGGCGTGCAGGCGTTCGTCGTCAATATCCTTGATGCGGGCCTTGGTGTGTGCATCGTCGGTGAGAATCCGAACCTGGCTGCCGTTATAGGACTTGGCTTTCACACCGCGCTTGTTCAGCGCCATACTCAGCAGCGCCGTGGTGACCTGCTCGCCGGTGGATACCAGCACATCCATTTCCCGGGGCGTCGGCGTGTTCTCAACCTCGTGGGCCAGGTCGATCAGGCGATTGGTTTCCCCGGCCATGGCAGAGACCACGATCACCAGTTCGTGACCGTCATCGCGGAAGCGGGCAACCTTGTCCGCAACCTGCTCGATCTTCTCCACGGTACCCACGGAGGTACCGCCGAATTTCTGGACAATCAAGCTCATGTGAGTTGTTCCTGAACCCACTCCGGTACAGCTTGTAGGGCACCCGGCAGGGCTGCCACGTCAGAACCACCGCCCTGGGCCATATCCGGACGACCACCGCCTTTGCCACCGAGGCGACCAGCGAATTCCTTCATCAGGTCCCCGGCCTTGACCTGGTCGGTGAGGTCCTTGGTGACACCGGCAGTCAGGGCAATTTTGTTCCCTTCCACGGCGGCCAGCAGGATTACCGCGCTGCCCAGTTTGTTCTTGAGTTGGTCCATGGTATCGCGCAGGGATTTGGCATCGGCACCATCCACCGAGGCCGCCAGCACCCGGGCGCCATTGACCTCCACCGCCTGGCTGGCGAGGTCGCCGCCGGCGCCAGAGGCCAGTTTCTGCTTGAGGCGTTCGATTTCCTTTTGCAGGTCGCGGTTGGCACTGCGCAGGTCGCGCACCTTGGCGACAACGGAGGTGGAATCCCCCTTCACTACCTCGCAGATGGCATCGATCTGGTTCTCAGCCTCATCGAATAGCGCCAGGGCAGTCGCGCCGGTTACTGCCTCGATTCGGCGAACCCCGGCGGAAATACCGGATTCCGAGGTGAGGCGCATCAGGCCGATATCGCCGGTGCGCTCCACGTGGGTACCACCGCAGAGTTCCACGGAGAAGTTGTCCTCGCCCATGGTCAGTACGCGCACCTCGTCGCCGTACTTCTCGCCGAACAGAGCCATGGCGCCGGCCTGCTTGGCCGATTCCATATCCATCAGCTGCGTGCTGACCTCGGTGTTGGCGCGCACCTGGTCGTTGACCATGGTCTCAATAGTCTTGAGTTCCTCCGCCGTCACCGCCTGGGGGTGGCTGAAATCGAAGCGCAGTTTCTGGGAATCCACCAGGCTGCCCTTCTGCTCGACATGACCGCCCAGCACGGTACGCAGGGCCGCATGCAGCAAATGGGTCGCCGAGTGATTGAGCATGGTTGCCCGGCGCACACCGCCGTCAACTTCGGTTGAGAGTTCGGCGCCGGATTTGATCTCACCTTCCAGTACCACGCCGTGGTGCAGGTGGTGGTCGCTGCCCTTGGTGGTATCGCGCACTTCAAAACGCACACCCTCGGCAGTGAGAAAACCGGTGTCACCGACCTGGCCGCCGGATTCGCCATAAAACGGGGTCTGGTCAAGAACCACAACGCCCTGCTCGCCTTCGGCCAGGGTCTCCACGGCTTCGCCGTCACGCAGCAGTGCGGTCACGGTGCCGGAACCGGCCAGGGCGTCGTAGCCGGTAAATGCGGTGCTGCCTTCCAGCTCCAGCACATCGTTGTAATCGACGCTGAATCCCCCGGATTCCTGGGAGCGCTGGCGCTGCTGCGCCATGCAGGCCTCGTAGCCTTCCATGTCCAGGGTCAGTTCTTTCTCCCGGGCAATATCGTTGGTCAGGTCTACCGGGAAACCGTAGGTGTCGTAGAGGCGGAACACGACATCGCCGGGGATGACAGTGCCATCCAATCCGGCCAGGGCTTCCTCAAGAATACCCATGCCGTTATCCAGGGTCTTGGCGAACTGCTCCTCTTCGGCCAGCAGGGCCTGTTCGATGCGCGACTGCGACTCGCGCAACTCGGGGTAAGCATCACCCATTTCGTCGGCCAGCGGAGCGACCAGCTTGTAGAAGAAGGGTTCGCTGGCCCCCAGCTTGTTGCCGTGACGAATGGCGCGGCGGATGATCCGGCGCAGCACATAGCCGCGGCCCTCGTTGCTCGGCAGCACGCCGTCGCAGACCAGGAAAGCACAGGAGCGGATATGGTCGGCGATCACCTGCAGGGAGTTGTTCTCGGTGGAGTCCTGGCCCAGCAGTTTCGCCGCGGGCTTCAACAGGCCCTGGAACAAGTCGATCTGGTAATTGGAGTGCACGCCCTGCATCACCGCGGCGATACGCTCCAGGCCCATGCCGGTATCCACCGAGGGCGCCGGCAGGTCGACGCGGCTGCCGTCGCTGGACTGGTTGTACTGCATGAACACCAGGTTCCAGATTTCCACGTAACGATCCATGTGATCGTTTTCGCTGCCGGGCGGTCCGCCGGGTACGTGATCGCCGTGGTCGTAGAAAATCTCGGTACAGGGACCACAGGGACCCGTGTCCCCCATCTGCCAGAAGTTGTCCTCATCGAGGCGGGAGAAGCGCTCGGCGCTGACACCCATTTCCTTCAGCCAGATTTCCTCCGCCTCATCGTCCGAGCAGTGCACCGTGACCCAGAGTTTTTCCTCGGGCAGTCCCATCTCGACGGTCAGGAACTCCCAGGCAAACTTGATCGCCTCGCGCTTGAAGTAATCGCCGAAGGAGAAATTGCCCAACATCTCGAAAAAGGTGTGGTGGCGGGCGGTATAGCCGACGTTCTCCAGGTCGTTGTGCTTGCCGCCGGCACGCACGCAGCGCTGGCTGGAAGTGGCGCGGATGTAGTCCCGCGATTCCCGGCCCAGGAACACGTCCTTGAACTGGTTCATCCCCGCATTGGTAAACAGCAGGGTCGGGTCGTCGTGGGGCACCAGGGAGGAACTGTCCACCCGGGTATGTTGCTGACGCTCGAAGTAGGCGAGGAAGGCCTCGCGAATCTCGGAACTCTTCATATCAGGCCCCGAGGCCGCGGGCCATCTGGCCTTCGGTAAAGGTCTTGCCGGCGATGATATGCAGGTGCAGGTGGAACACGGTCTGGCCGCCACCCTCGCCATTGTTGACGATCAGGCGGAAGCCGTCGGTCACACCCAGCTGCCGGGTGATATGGCCCACCGCCAGCATCAGGTGGCCGAGCAGATCGCTGTCTTCCTCGGTGGCATCGGAGAGCTTGGGGATGGCCTTGCGCGGTATAACCAGCACGTGAACCGGCGCCTGCGGATTGATGTCGTTGATGGCAACGCAGTGCTCGTCTTCGTAGATGAACTCGGCGGGAATCTCCCCGCTGACGATCTTGGCAAAAATAGTATCTGACATGGCTTACCCGAGCTTCTCATCGGCGCTCAACTGGCGCGCTTCCTCTTCCAGCATCACCGGGATGCCGTCGCGAATGGGATAGGCGAGGCCGCTGGCCTTGCACACCAGTTCCTGCTTCTCCTCGTCGTACTCCAGGGGTGCCTTGCTGACCGGGCACACCAGGATACTGAGCAATTTCTTGTCGATCATGCGTTGGTCGTTTCTGAGTTTTTTAAGGGCGCGAATTATACGCTACTCACGGCATGGGTGGTACCAGCAGCTGTGGGTCTACGCGGCGGTTGCGCCAGCTCATACGCCAGTCCAGGTGGGCCCCGGTGGCCCGGCCGGTGGCACCTATCTTGCCGACAATATCCCCGGGCTCCACCCGCTGACCGACCTCCACCGATACCTCGCTCAGGTGCAGGAAGGAGGAACTCACCCTGCTGCCGTGGTCGATGATGATGGTGCCCCCGGAATAAAACAGGTCGGGTTCCGCCAGGGTTATTACTCCGGGAGCGGGCGCGGCCACGGGGGTACCGGTCGGTCGGGCCACATCCACCCCGTAATGGGGATTACCGGGCTTGCCGTTGTAGACACGCTGGCTGCCGTAGACGCCGGAGATACGACCGGTAACCGGCCACTGGAAACCCGCCGCAAAATCCGTGCGGTCGCTGCTATTGGCCTTGGCGGCCCGCACCAGCTCACGTTCGCGACGGATGCGTTCCATGTCCTCGGGGTCAGGAGTGACCGTACGTTGGGGGACCCCTTCCACCCGACTGATGCGGTATTCCCGGGTTTCGATATCCAGCAAGGCCTCACAATCGCGTTTACCTTCCACCCGCAATACCCGGCTGCCGGTTTCGTCGCGGCCGAAACCGAACACCACCACCCCTTCCGTGGATACCTGCAGGGCTTCCTCCTCCAGGAATACCTGCGATCCCGGCGCCACTGATCCCCATAGCAATGCGCCCTGGCGCACCTCGCCATTCAGCTCCAGGCAGGCCAGTGCCGGCTGCACGGCGAGCAAGCCTGTCAGGCAAAGGTTTCGCATGAAAAACATCAAGCCAGTTCCTCCTCGGCCAGGGCAATCGCCGCGAACTCCTCTTCCGGCGCTTTGGCCACCAGGTGGTGACGACTGTACAAGGCGAAATAAGCCACCATCACCGCGTAGAACAGCGCACTCCACAGGGCCGCCTCGAGGCTGGCGAGAAAGGTGGAGATAAAGGCGATAATCGCCAGCACAAAGGCAATGCCCGAGGTCAGGGTACCACCCGGGGTGCGATAGGGCCGGGGCAAATCCGGCTCCCGGTGGCGCAGGACGATGTGGGACAGGGTCATCAGGGCATAGGAAATAGTTGCGCCGAACACGGCCATGGTCAGCATCAAATCCCCCTCGCCGGTCAGGGACAGCAGGAAACCGATGGCGCCGGGTACCACCAGGGCCAGCACCGGCACCTTGTGGCTGCTGGTCACCGACAGGGCCCGTGGCAAATAACCCGCCCGGGACAAGGCGAACACCTGCCGCGAATAGGCATAGATAATCGAGAAGAAACTGGCTACAAGCCCGGCCAGACCCACCCAGTTAACGAACTCCGCTAACAGGGAGTTTTCCCCGTAAACCGCCTGCAGGGCACCGACCAGTGGCGCACCGTGATCTTTCATCAAATCGGCACCCGCACCGCCGGGGGCCAATACCAGCACCAGGGCACCAAAGAGCAACAGGATGCCCATCGCGGTGATAATACCGCGGGGCATATCCCGGGCCGGATCGCCGGCCTCCTCCGCCGCCAGGGGCACCCCCTCTACCGCCAGGAACAACCACATGGCAAAGGGCAGCGCCGCCCACACCCCGATGTAACCCTCCGGGAGGAAACTGCTGGCGCCCGTCGCCGAGCGGTTTACGGAAATATCGAACAGATTGTCGACACTGAAATGGGGCAGCATGCCGACTACAAATACCCCAATGGCGAGCACGGCCAGCAGGGTGATCACGAACATGGTCTTCAAGGCCTCGCCGGCACCCCAGAGGTGAATACCGACGAACAGCACATAGCTGGCCAGGTACACCATCCAGCCATCGATCCCGACCAGGGAGTTCATATAGCCGCCGATAAACACCGCGATCGCCGCAGGGGCCAGGGCGTACTCCAGCAGGATGGCAATACCTGTCAGGTAACCGCCCCAGGGTCCCAGGGCACGACGGGCAAAACTGTAGCCGCCACCGGCGGTGGGTAAAGAAGCGGATAATTCGGCCAGGCTCAGTACCATGGCGCCGTACATCACCGCCATGATCACCGTGGCGATGAGCATGCCGCCGAAACCACCGTGGGCCAGGCCCAGGTTCCAGCCGGCGAAATCGCCGGAAATCACATAGGACACACCGAGGCCGGCGAGCAGTATCCAGCCCGCGGCGCCTTTCTTCAGCTGGCGCTTTTCCAGGTAGTCGCCGGCTACCGCCTCGTAATCGACCCCGCCACTGCTGTGGTGATCGGACATCTGTGCTCCGTGTTCAAGGGATACTTTGCGGTAACATAACGAAATGGGACGCTACCGACCACCCCACAAGCGCGGCTGCCTATTCAGAAATGAAAACGAACTCGTTGGTCAGTAAGTCCAGTAGCCCCATACCGCTATCGGTTAGTGCGTAATACAAATCCTCTGCCAACAATCTCAGAGAGCGCAGATAGTTCAGGTCCTGGGAGTGCAGGAAGGTGCACTCACCAGATTCCAGGTCGAAGGTCTGAAACCCGGCGGTAAGAAGCACGATTTTGCCCTCTCCGTAGGCTATATCCTCCAGCCACGGAAACTCGAGTGCATTCCCTCCGAAAGGCGTCGGGCAGTAATCGAGTATGATGGTTCGGTCTCCGCTCTCCATGTCCACAGACATGACGTTCCCCGACTGCCGGTTTGCAACAAATAGCCTGTGGTTTTCCTCATCAACGACCATTGCGCTAATAGTGGAAAAACCTTCACCGCTTCCTCGTGTGCCGTACTGGGAAAATGTATCCCGGCCATATGTCTCCAGATCCAGTGAGAAGATGCCCTGCTCCTCAGTATCGGAGATCAGTAGCCGATTGTTTACCTTATCAAGGACCATACTGGACATGCTGTTCAGGACAGGACCAGAGCCTATCTGCGAACTGGCAACTTCCCTGAAGGTCTCGGCCTCCAGGTCAGCCTCCACGATCTTATTGTAAGAAGCGATGTAGGCAAGGCCGCGGTCTTCATCAACCGCCAGCCCGTTGCCGACCAACCCGGACACCCTGAGCATGTCGCCGATGACCTGCCGGCTGCCGGTCTCCAGGTCGACCTTAAACAGCTTATCTGTGGCGACTGTCGCGCCGTCAAAAACATAGGCCCACCGCCTGTCTTCTGTGACGTACATATGACTGGCACTGGCCATGGGGGTGCCGCTACCCTGGCGCCTGGCGGCCACCTCACTGCGCCTGCCGCTGCTCAAATCGATGGACAAAACCATGTTCAATCCGATATCACCCAGCAGAATCCGATCCTCATCCTTATCCAGCACGGCCGATCCCGGGAGTGAGAAATTCAGGGGATCAGTCCTGGTGTCGTAGGACTGGGACCGGTATATGGTCGCACCGGGATCCCATCGGTACACACCATTAAAATTCACCACGTAGATCGTTCCTGTGTCGGGATCTACAGTCACATCCACGGGCGATATATCGCTTCCCGCGATGGGTGAAGCTGCACCGCTGCTGGTATCGACCAGGTACAACGGGGCCCGCCTGCCGCTGCCATAGGGAGGATAAGCGACGAGCTTGTCCCCCATGAGTTCGGCACCACCCAGCGGTGCCTGTGTGACCGGTTCAGTATTGAATTCCGCCAACAGGCTGGCTGTCCCGGTGTTCAGATCAAACCTGGTAATCCTGGAGTTGGTTAACCAGAGCCCGCTCGGGTAGTTCTTGGCAAATCCGTAGGTGTAGTAGACGCTCTCTTCGCCGCTGGCGCAGGTGAGATTCGCATAATAGGGGCCATAGTCATAGCCCGCTGCAGCGGGATCGAGCGTCGTCGCTGCAACAACAGAATCGATGCCGGTATCGAGATCCAGGCTGTGAATTTCGGTCCTCTTGTCAGGACCTTCGTATACGTGGAAGTACTCACGGGTGTCCGGCTTGTAGCAAGCGGGCAGGATGGAGTCCAGCTGATCTGACAGCAGGCTTGAGGTTTCGCTCTCCAGGTCATAGGCGACAAGGTCCCAGGTAAATCCATGCTGATCCCCCGGGCCGATGACGCGCCTGGCCTCCGGGTCGAACTGGAACTCGGCGGGAACTTTCAAAAACTCCACGTTGGCGATATCAGCCTGTGGATTCTCGTTGCCCAGCCCGTCCACGACAGCGGCGACAATTGGAGTAGCGCCGGGTACCAATTCAAGTGGTGCCTGCCAGGTCACCTGTGTGTATTGTCCGTTATCCTTCTGGGTCGCACCCTCTGTCGCTGTCATGGAGGCAGGCACACCATTGATCGTGACTGATGCTATGCCGTCCGGGTCGCTGGCGAGTCCTCTAACGGTAATGTTCGAATCCAGGGCGCTGGAGCCGTCGGCAGGAAACAGGATCGAGGTTGTCGATTTAAGCGTGAACTCCGGCTCGAGGTAAAACGGCAAATCCGCCAGCAGAAAATCAATAAACTCCTGGTTTCCCGCGAGAGGGATCGTCGATACCTGGCAGGGCTCATACTTTTTTTTCATCGCTCCCGCAGAGCCCGCGTGTGCGTTTCTTCCAGCCACTGAATTCGTAGCTATCCGCGGGGACTGCGGTGAAGCTCTCGTCGAAGCTGGCGTCGTCTACATCGATTTCGCAGGTCGCCCCTTCAGCGCAGGCAAAAGCGCCGGATTCTGTGGATACTGACCCGCCTTCAGGAACCTCGATTACAATCTTGCAGCCACTTGCAAGCAGCGAAGTGAGTAGGAGTGCGAATCCTTTCTGTATGTTCAACGAAAACTTCCCTTTCTTCTACAACAAAAGCACTGGCGACAATACAACAGGCTCGCTCATTTAGGAACACCGGACCAGCATTGTGAGTGCATAGGATACCCGCATGTCCTGTGAGTCGGATAATTTGCGGTAACATAGCGAAATGGGACGCTACCGACCACCCCGCGAGCGCGGCTCCGCCTATATCACCCCCGAGGGTGAGGCAGCCCTGCGCGAGGAATTGCACCAGCTCTGGAAGGTCGAGCGTCCCCAGGTTACCGCCGCGGTGCACGAGGCGGCCAAGAATGGGGATCGCTCGGAAAACGGCGATTACATCTACGGCAAGCGCCGCCTGCGGGAGATCGACAGCCGGGTGCGCTTCCTCAACAAACGCCTGGATGAACTGCAGGTGGTGGATCAGCCACCGACCGACTGTAACAAGGTGTATTTCGGGGCCTGGGTAAGCGTTGAAAACGAAGACGGGGAGGAGTCGCGCTACCGCATCGTTGGTCCCGATGAGTTCGATCTGAAAGCGCACAAGCTGAGCATGGATTCACCGATGGCCCGCTCACTGCTCGGCAAGCAGGTGGACGACGAGGTTGTGGTACACAGCCCCGCCGGGGAACAAGTCCTCTATATCACCGGGATCGAATATCCCGGGGCCTGATCACTTCACCTGGAAGACGAAGCTGGCGGTCACCGGCACCGCGGTGCTGATATTTGAAAGGCCCGCCACCTCGCGTAATCGCTCGACGCCATCGGTCAGGTCAAAGTCGCCGGCGTTGATAATCAGCGGCTCCAGGGTGCCCACGTGGATTTTGTCACCGAGGCGCGCCACGCCGACCACGGTCTGGTAGTCCTTGCGGCTGCCGTGCAAATCCACCGTCAGCGCCACCTCCATGGCGGTGTAATAACCGCTGGCAAGGCTGTCCAGGGCCAGCTTGTCGATATTGGCCTCGATAGTCGCGGTGGGGAACTTGACCGTTTCGAACAGCATTTTCTGCATGCGCTCGTTGCGGATCGGAATAAGCGTCTCGACATCGACCAGCGGGATGGTGATTTCCACATGACCCTTGTTGTCCATGGAACCGGACAGGCTCCGGAAATGATGTACCTCTGCGACCGCGGCATTCTTCACTGACACGAAGCGTACCCCGGACTGGTCCCCCAGCAGCACGGCGTCTGCCCAGGCTGTGGTTCCCACCAGCAAGAGGACCAGGGAGAACAGGGATTTTTGTAGTAGTGACATCATGGGGATTCCTCCGGGGAAAAAGGCCTAGCCGGCTGGCGCCAACACTGCGAAGGCCCAGCCCGCCTTCGTGTAGGGTGCCAACAGGTCAAGGATCTTGCCCACCGGGCTGGGCAGGGAGCGCGGTCGCCGATAGCGCTTGCCGGGCATCATTACGAAAGCTTTGGCCTCTCGCTCCCGACCGCCCAGCCAGTAGCGCACCTGCGGTTGCTTGTTGAGGTTTTTAACCCAGAAGGAGCGATCACCCCGGGCGGTGGTGACAAACACGTATTTCTGCAGGCGAATCGCCACCAGCGGGGTACGACGCAGGTTGCCGGTTTTGAAGCCCTCGGATTCCAGTACGATCAGGCCACCGGGTACGAAGCGTGGCGAACCGATACCACAGCGTACCGCCGGTTCCACAACGCTATTGAGCCGCCGGAAAAACTCGCGCTCCAGGCGCTGTCGATCGGGCAACATCAGGCCAGGTATCCCGAGGCGAGTCGCTCGGACTCGTGCCACAGGGCCTCCGCCAGGTTATCGTCGCGACCCCAGGCGCTGCTGCGGGCCTCCTTGCAGTCGGAGAAATAGGCGCCGGTTACGCCGTCCAGCTCCGGGTGTGTTGCCACGTAGCACTGGGTGGCCGCGCCCTGGGGCACGTTTTTTTGAATCGGCAGGGACAAAATGCCCATCAACCAGGTCAGCATGCCACCCGCATCCCGGGCCAGGTTGGTCTGTATCACCCCCGGGTGCAGGGCATTGGCGGTCGCCGGCGTATCTTCCAGGCGCTTGGACAATTGGCGTGCATGCAGCAGGTTGGCCAGCTTGGACTGGCCATAGAAGCGCCAGGGATCGTAACCCTGGCTGGCATCGAGATTGTCGAAGTCGATACCGCCGCTGACGGTCAGGGTGTGTGCAGCACTGGAGAGAATCACCACGCGGCCCGCATCGGCCCACTTGACCTGGTCCAGCAACTGGTCCACCAGGATGAAATGCCCCATGTGATTGGTGGCGAACTGCATTTCCAGGTCGTGGGCGTGGCTGAGATTCTTCGGCGCCATGATACCGGCATTGGTCATCAACACGTCGATCGGCATATCCATATCGCGAATGCGCTGGGCGGCAGTGGCAACGGAATCGAAATTGCTGAGCTCACAGGCAATGCCGGTGGCCCTGCCCGGCGCAGCCTCACAGGCGGCATCCGCCTTGGCCTGGGTACGGGCCAGGCCAATCACGTGGGCACCGCGCTCACTGAGTACGCGCATGGATTCTTCACCGAGACCCGAGTTCACCCCGGTAATCACGATAGTCTTGCCACTGAGGTCTTGTCCCTCGGTGACCTGTTCTGCTGTCGATCGTCGGTTAAATCCCATACCATCCTCCTCCGGCCAGGTTTTGCAATAACAATGGAGTATATGTACGTTTCCGACGCAGAGCGAGATTACCAGCAGCGGGTAAAAAATGACCTGCCGCGCAATTTCGCGATCCACCTGGTGCACGGCCTACTCGGGCAAACCGGTTTCCGCCTGGTCAACACACCTACCTTTGTGCCCGCCTATATCCTGCTGTTGTCCGGCGGTTCCGATTTTGCCGTCGGACTGGCCCTGTCCCTGGCGGCCCTCGGCGCCGCGATAACACCGCTGTTTGGCGCGAGCCTGATCGGCCACCGCGACCAGGTTTTGCCGGTGGGCTTCTGGACCGGGGGTTCCATGCGGGTTGCCGTACTCGGCTTCGCCCTGGCCGGCCTGCTGTTCAGTGGCGAAGCAGCGCTGTACGCGGCCATCGCCTGTCTCGGCCTGTTCGGGCTATTCGCCGGCATGCAGGGGGTGGTATTCCAGGTTCTGTTGGCCAAGGTCGTACCGGTCACCAATCGCGGCAAGCTCATGGGCCTGCGCAATTTCCTGGCAGGCATTACCACGGCCATCGTCGCCTGGCTGGGCGGAGTCTACCTGGTGGGCAACCCACCCACCGCCGCCGGTTACGGCTGGGTGTTCGTCGTGGCCTTCTGCCTGACCACAGCAGGCTTACTGATGCTGACCCTGGTACGTGAACCGCGTCCGCCGACGGTGGCAGATCGGCAAACCATGTGGCAACACCTGACCCAACTGCCGGGTTTCCTGCGCGGGGAGCCCGCCTTTGCCTGGTACGTGGCGGCCCGGGCCATGGCGACAATGGGCCGCATGGCCCTGCCCTTCTACATTCTGTATGCGGGCCAGACCATAGGATTGTCCGGGACCACCCTGGCAACGCTAACAGTGGCCTTCACCATTGCCGCCACAGTATCCAACCTGTTCTGGGGCACCCTGGCAGATCGCCGGGGTTTTCGCCTGTGCATGCTGCTGACTATTGCGCTGTGGCTGGGTGCAACCCTGGCTATCATGTGGAGCGCAAGTTACTGGGCGGTGGTCGCGGTGTTTGTCGCCCTGGGTGCTTCCCAGGAGGGGTTTCGCATGGCCAGCATGAGCCTGGCCATGGAGTTTGGCCAGCGGGAGCAAATGGCCCTGCGGGTGGCGATCGCCAATACCGCGACGGAAATTGCCGGCAGCATCGCGCCGCTGCTGGGGGGCATTATCGCCATGGCGCTGGGTTACCCGGCGGTATTTATCGGTGCCGCCGGCTTCCTGGTCATGGGCGCGGCGCTGCTCTTACTGCAGGTGCAGGAACCGCGTTCTTACCTGGCTGGCTGAAGGCTCTATCAATCCTCGATGGCGGAATAGATGATCGACTGCAGCTGGCCACGGAAATTGAAGGTCCCCGAGGGCATCAGCTGGGTCATGAACACCACCACCATGTCCTCCACCGGGTCCACCCAGAACAGGGTGCTGGCCATGCCGCCCCAGAAGAAATCACCGACGGAGCCCAGCGAGGCATTGTCTACCGGGTTGATTCGGGTGGCGAAACCCAGTCCGAAACCCACGCCCTCGTAAGCGGTTTCAGCGAAACTGCCGCGAGCGACCTGTGACAGGTCGACACCACCGGGCAGGTGATTGCGGGTCATCAGCTCCAGGGTGCGCGGGCCGAGGATGCGTTGACCGTCCAGCTCGCCGCCGTTCCGCAGCATGCTGCAGAAGCGGTAGTAATCACCGATAGTGGAGATCAGCCCACCACCGCCACCAAAAAAACTGCGCTCGCAGTAGTCGCTGTCACGGGCGTCGTCTGCGAGGGTCACCGACTTGTCGAGGTTGCGCTGGTAGCAGGCGGCGAATCGCTCCTCTTTTTCCGGGGCGATGGAAAAGGCCGTATCGACCATGCCCAGGGGGCCAAACAACTCCGACTGCAGGTATTCATCGTAGGGCTTGCCGGATATCACCTCGACCAGGTAACCCAGTACATCGGTGGCCACCGAGTAGTTCCAGGCGGCACCGGGCGTGAATTCCAGTGGCAGGGTCGCCAGGTCGTCGACCATGTTCTGCAGGGTGTAGCCGGGACGCGGCACTTGTATCTTTTTCTTCCGGTAGCCCCTGTCCACATTGGTCATCCGCATGAACCCGTAGGTCAGCCCGGAGCTGTGGGTGAGCAGGTCCTTGATGGTCATCGGTCGCGCACAGGGCACTGTCTGGTACAAGGGCCAGCTACCCCCTTTATAGACCTGCAGGTCTTTCCACTGGGGAATAAAGCGGTGGACCGGGTCGCGCAGGTCAAACAGGCCGCGCTCATAGAGCATCATCAGGGCCACCGAGGTCACCGGCTTGCTCATGGAGTAAATACGGAAGATGGTGTCCTCGGCCATGGGCAGTTCCCGCTCCCGGTCCATCAGCCCTTCGCCCTGCAGGTAGCAGACCTCGCCGCGACGCGCCACCAGGGTCAGGCTGCCGGCAATCTTGCCGGGCTCGATATAGCGACCGCGCAGGTGCTCGCCGATGCGCGCCAGGCGCTCACTGGACAGGCCTACAGATTCCGGTTTAACCACTTCCATTAACTACTCCTCGATTGTTTCCAGGTGCGCGCGCATGGCGGGTACCATCTCCGCCTCAAACCAGGGATTGCGCTTCAGCCATAGCTGGTTGCGCGGCGATGGGTGCGGCATGACCCAGAACTCCGGTGCGAACTCTCTCCAGCGCTGCACCCGCTCGGTCAGGGTCCCCCGGGATTTACCGAGGTAATAATTCTGGCTGTACTGGCCCAGTAACAGGGTCATTTTCACGTTCGGCAGTCGCTTGAGCAATGCCTCATGCCAGGTCTCCGAACAGATTGGTGGCGGCGGCAGGTCACCCGACTTGCCCTTGCCCGGGTAGCAGAAGGCCATCGGTATAATCGCCACCCGGCGCTCATCGTAAAAAGCGTCGCGGTCCATATCGAGCCAGCTGCGCAGGCGGTCACCGCTGGGATCGTTCCAGGGAATGCCACTCTCGTGCACCTTCGTGCCCGGCGCCTGGCCGATTATCAGGAGACGAGCACTCTCGTGGGCGCGCAACACCGGGTTCGGACCCAGTGGCAGGTCACAGAGTTTACAGGCGCGCACTTCGGCGAGAAGGTCGTTTAGCGGTATCATTGGCGGCCCATGCTACTTCATCATCTGCATCGCGGCGAGGGTCCGCCGGTTTTATTGCTGCACGGCCTGTTCGGCTCCGCCGCCAATCTCGGCATGGTGGCCAGGGGCCTGGCCGAGCATTTCAGTGTCTATTCCCTGGACCTGCCCAACCACGGCCAGTCGCCACGGCGCGAGGCCATGGGATACCCGGATATGGCCGAGGATGTCGCGCAATTTATCGAGGGCCAGAAACTGGCGCCCTGTCATGTAATGGGACATTCCATGGGCGGCAAGATCGCCATGCAGCTGGCTCTGGATTTCCCGGACCTGGTCGACAAGCTGGTGGTGGCAGATATCGCACCGGTGCAGTACCCGCCCCACCACGATCATATCCTGGCCGGCCTGGACGCGGTGGCAGACGCCGCACCGCAGAGCCGCAAGGCGGCAGATGCGGTACTTGCAGAGTACGTGGATGAAGCCGGCGTACGCGCCTTTCTGCTGAAAAGCTGGCAGCGCGGTGACAACGGCGAATGGGCGTGGTTGATCGATCGCGCCGCAGTGCGGGCCAACTATGCCAAACTGGGCCGGCCCAACGTCGGCGATCACTACGACGGCGAGGTGCTGTTTATTGCCGGCGGCGATTCAGACTATGTGCGCCCGGAACACCGGGAGGCCACGGCAAAACTGTTCCCAAACGGCCAACCCAAGGTCATAGAAGGTACGGGCCACTGGCTGCATGCCGAGAAGCCCGCCCTGTTTAATAAACTCGTCCTGCGCTTCCTGCTAGCCTGAGCGTCTCACCCCGAGAAAGGCTGGCCGAGGCGGAATTCCAGCAGGGTCCCGGCCGGGATATTGATCGACTGGCCCTGGGTCAGGATGGAGGCACCCGCTCCTACCGCGGCACCGGTTCTCGCTCCGCTGCGCCCATCGATCAAACCGCCGATTGCCGCCGCACCCAGGGTACGCCGCGCGGTCTGGCCACCGGTACTGTCGCTCACCGCCTGCACCGAGGAGGTCACCACCGGGCGCATCTGGTTGTTCACCATGATATCGGTCAGGGTCAGGGTCAGTTCCGAGCGACCGGCAAGACGACCGGATTGCCTGGCCTGGGTCAGTACCCCGTAGGCGTTGGAACCCCGCGGTGCAATCACCTCCCCGTTATCGGCGACCAGGTCGGATTCGAGGCGCACGGTGAAGCTATGACCCGCCTGCTGGCGGCGGGAATCGATCGCCGCCACATTGCGCACCATCACCCGGGTACCGGCCGGTACAGTCATTTGCACCCGCGGTGCCGGGGCAGGTGCTGCAGCCGGTGCGGCGGCAGCCGCCGGTGCTGCAGCTTGGCCACCAAAGAATATGGCATCCACTGAGGCCACATTATAGGTATACATGGTGCCGCCGGCATTGAACCTCACGTTGCTGGAGGAACCCCCGGCAAAACTACCGCTCTTGCTGTCGCCGCTGCGCAACTCCAGGGTATCGCCACCGCCGGAACCGTCGCCGGAACCGGTACGGGGTGCGTCACCGGCACCACTGTCACGCTCCTCGAAAAACAGGGAGTCCACCTCGCTGATGTTATAGGTCTGGGTCGAGCCGCCGGAACGAAACCGCACATTATTGGCTGAGCCACCGGCGTAGCTGCCTTCCAGGCTCTTGCCGTTTCTCAATTCCAGGGTATCCGCCTGTACCGTGGCGGCCAGCACCAGGGCCAGGAAAGTGAGTCCATAACGTGAAAACAGCTGCTTCATAACATACCTCTGTAGAACAATTCCTATAAGCCGATAGCTAAGAGTTTAGCAGGGACCAGAAATCCGGCGAGTGATCTGAATCAGCACAATGAAATAGGACAAATCCGGGGCTACTCGCTGGAAAACCCCGCCTATTCCGGTAAAATCGCCGCCTTGTGCAACCACGCCCTTCGTGGGCCACAGGACGCTCCCCAGACATGAATCGCGCACCCTTGCCGGAACTGGAAAACCAGGCCGATTTCATCCGCCGCCATATCGGCCCTGGCCCCATACAGCAGACCGAGATGGTCCAGGCCATCGGCTACGACAGCCTGGATGCCCTCATCGAGGACACCGTCCCGGCCAATATCCGGCGCGATACGCCCATGGCCCTGGGCGAGCCTCACACCGAGCAGGCGGTTATCGCGCGGTTGCGGGAAATCGCGGACAAGAACCGGGTATTCCGTTCCTTCATCGGCTGCGGCTATGCCGATACCTACACTCCCCCGGTCATCCAGCGTAATGTGCTCGAAAACCCGGGCTGGTACACCGCCTACACCCCCTACCAGCCGGAGATCTCCCAGGGCCGCCTGGAGGGACTGCTCAATTTCCAGCAGATGATTATGGACCTGACCGGCATGGAGCTGGCCAACGCCTCCATGCTGGACGAGGGCACGGCGGCAGCCGAGGCCATGACCCTGTGCCAGCGCATCAACAAGAAAAACCGCAGCCGCTGCTTCATCGTGGCCGAGGACTGCCATCCACAGACTATCGCGGTAGTGAAAACCCGGGCCAAACCCCTGGAAATCGAGGTGGTGGTCGGCGACCCCCACGAACTGCTGGCTAGCACCGAGGCCTTCGGCGCGCTGCTGCAATACCCCGGCACCTACGGCGACCTGCACGATATCGGTCCGCTGATCGAGAAAGCCCACGGCGCCAACACCCTGGTCACCGTGGCCGCAGACATCATGGCCCTGTTGCTGATGAAATCCCCCGGCGAGCTCGGTGCCGATGTCGTGGTGGGCAATACCCAGCGCTTCGGTGTACCGATGGGTTTCGGCGGGCCCCACGCTGCCTATTTCGCGACGCGGGATGCCTACAAGCGCTCGACCCCGGGGCGGATTATCGGTGTGTCCATCGATCGTCGCGAGAACCAGGCCCTGCGCATGGCCATGCAAACCCGCGAACAGCATATCCGCCGCGAGAAAGCCACCAGCAATATCTGCACCTCCCAGGCCCTACTGGCGATCATGGCCGCCTTCTATGCCATGTACCACGGACCCGACGGTCTGCGCCGCATCGCCCAGCGTATTCACCGGCTGACCGCGATCCTGGCCAAGGGCCTGGCAGAACTGGGCTTCACCGCCGATAACGGCCAGTTCTTCGACACCCTGACCTACAGCGTCGGTGACAAGTACGCCGACATCGTCGCCCGGGCGGAGGCTGCAGAGATCAACCTGCGCCAGATCGAAGACAATCGGCTGGGCATCAGCCTGGACGAGACCACGGGGCGTGCAGACATCGAGACCCTGTGGTCGGTAATGGCAGGCAAGGAACACGGCCTCGACCTGGAGAAGATCGACGCCGAGGTAGCCGACCACCCGGGTATTCCCAGCTGCCTGTGGCGGGAAGCCGATTACCTGCAGCACCCGATCTTCAATGACTACCACTCCGAAACCGAGATGCTGCGCTATATGCGGCGCCTGGAGGATATGGATATTGCGCTGAACCGCGCGATGATCCCGCTCGGTTCCTGCACCATGAAACTCAATGCCACCACGGAAATGGTGGCGATTACCTGGCCCGAGTTTTCCCGTATGCACCCCTATGCACCGGAAGACCAGACCGCCGGTTATCAGCAGCTGCTGGAGGAACTGGAGCACATGCTGTTGGAGTGCACCGGTTACGACGCGATTTCCATGCAGCCCAATGCGGGTTCCCAGGGCGAGTACGCGGGCCTGTTGGCCATCAAGCGCTACCACGAGAGCCGCGGCGACCACGAGCGCGATATCTGTCTGATCCCGAGCTCAGCCCACGGCACCAACCCCGCCAGTGCCGCCCTGGCCGGACTCAAGGTGGTCATCGTCGAGTGCGACCACGACGGTAACGTCGACATGGCAGACTTGAAGACCAAGGCGGAACGTCACAGCGACGAACTGGCGGCCATCATGGTCACCTACCCCTCCACCCACGGGGTGTTTGAAGAGAGCATCATCGAGTTGTGTGAGGTAGTGCACGGCCATGGCGGCCAGGTCTACGTCGACGGCGCCAACCTCAATGCGCTGGTGGGATTATCCGCACCCGGAAAATTCGGCGCCGACGTCTCGCACCTGAACCTGCACAAGACCTTCTGTATTCCCCACGGTGGCGGCGGACCCGGCATGGGCCCGATCGGCGTGGGCAAGCACCTCGAACCCTTCCTGCCCAATCACCCGCTGCACGCGAGCGATGGCCAGGACCACGTGGTCGATGCGGTAGCCAGTGCCCCCTTCGGCAGCACCTCGATCCTGCCGATTTCCTGGGCCTATATTGCCCTGATGGGAACAACCGGGCTCGAGCAGGCCACCAAGGTAGCCATTCTCAATGCCAATTACATCGCCCACCGGCTCAAGGGTCACTACCCGATTCTCTATACCGGCCGCAACGAGCGCGTGGCCCACGAATGCATCGTCGATATCCGCCCCATAAAAGAAGCCAGCGGTGTCACCGAGGAAGACGTGGCCAAGCGCCTGATCGACTACGGCTTTCATGCACCGACCATGTCCTTCCCGGTGGCGGGCACGCTGATGGTGGAACCCACGGAGAGCGAATCACTCTACGAGCTGGACCGCTTCTGCGACGCGCTGATCGCGATCCGCGAGGAGATTCGCGCCGTGGAGGAAGGCACCTTCGATCACGAGGACAACCCCCTGCACAATGCGCCCCACTCCCTGGCGGATATCGTTGAGGACAACTGGTCGCACCCCTACTCGCGGGAGCTGGCGGCCTACCCCCTGGACAGCCTGCGCAAGGGCAAGTACTGGGCGCCGGTCAATCGCATCGACAATGTCTACGGCGACCGCAATCTGGTGTGCTCCTGCCCCTCCATCGACAGTTATCGGGAGCCGGCGGAAGCCTAGGCTGGCACCCAACGGTATCGGGCCTTGACCGTATCACGTAGAAAGTTTTTGCTGGGGGCTGGTACCGGTGCGCTAGCCGCCCCAGGCCTGGCCAGCCTCATCGCGGGTAAAGACGGGGTCGAGATCTCCGACCAACGCGAACCCAGCCTATGGACGAATGAACTGCCCCCTTTCCCGGCCCGACCACAGTTCGAGGGAGAACGCGAGGTCGACCTGGCGATAGTCGGTGCCGGGTATAGCGGTCTTTCCTGCGCCTACTACGCTAAGCGTTTTCGCCCGGATATTTCCGTCGTCGTACTTGACTCTCACCAGATTGGTTCCGGGGCCAGTTCGAGAAACTCCGGCGCCGTTTACGCGAAATACGTGGGTCACGAGGACCCGCGGATGCCCGAACGCGGCCTGGCGCGCCTGCGGACATTCATCGACACCGAGGAGGTCGACTGCGATTTTTCACCGGCGGCCACATTGATGATGGCCAGCTCTGAGAGTGATGCCAGCAGGGCTGAATCTGAGCTGCAAGCCGGTGAGCGATGGGTGACAGCGGAAGAACTCCGGGAGCGGCTGGGGAGCAACTACTACTACGGCGCCACCGAGTCGCCCGGTTATTACAAGATTCATCCCGCCAAACTGGTAGCCGGCCACGCCAATGCCGCACTCGGAGTCGGAGCCGAGCTGTTCGAACACTCTCCGGTGATGAACATCACCAGCGGAAAGCCGGCCCTGTTGCAGACACCAAAGGGCAGGATTCGGGCGAAAAATGTATTCATCGCGACCAATGCCTACACACCACGTCTCGGGGTCCTCGAATACAAGATGTTCCCCCTGCATCAATACAGCTTCGCCACACGCAAACTGAGCCCCGGGGAAGTAGCCAGTCTCGGCCTGGATCACTGGGATATGCGCTTCGAACACCGGGTCCTCCCGGTCACCTTTAGCCTGACTCCCAGTGGCCACTTCTTCGTACGCATAGTCCTGGGGTACGCAGCCCACGATTCCGCACAGTGGCAAGACATCGAGGGAGCGCAGCGCCTGGCGAGGCGGATTTTCGAGCAGCGCTATCCCGCGATCGCCGATATCGGGCTGGCGCACGGTTGGCAGGGCGTCACCGGACACACAGCTATGATGCGACAGATTGCAGGCCCTATCTGTGACGGCAATATCCATGTCAGCGTGGCCTACAATGGACTTGGAATCATGCCAGCCCACAACAATGGCTACCTCACAGCGTGCAGGATTACCGGGCGTGAAGACCCTGATCTCGAGTCTCTTTCGGGCGTGTCCGGACAGATTCCAATGCCGGGCGATTTCTACCGCAGCATGGCGCTCAAGCCGCTCATGCGCCTGATGGCACCGGTATGAATTTGACGACTAAACTCCTGGTCCATCGGCGGACCCAAATGACCATAATATTGACCGGTTCTGTCTAACAGCCCGAGCCCTCCAGGACTTATAGTGAAATTATAGGTACTACAATCTGGAGGTAATTATGGCCAGGATAAACGCGGCGCCCCGGCGTCTTGAGCGCTCCCTGGAGCAGGCAGAGAACTTCGAGCAATGGCTGGAAGTGGCCGAAGAACATGATTCTGCAACCGGTGCCGAGGTCTGGCGCCACAACGACGAATCCAAACTCTACGACGCCTCGAGTATCAGTACGCGGCTGCAGCGGCTGCGCCGCCTGCGCAAGAAAGGCGACGACAAGGGCCTGCTGTTTGCGCTGAACGAGGGTATCCACGGCAATATGGCCGGCATGGGCCAGGCCAAACTCTACAACCGCGCCAAGACCGGCACCAAGGTCCTGATCGAGGAATACATCGAAGAGATCTGCGAGTCCCTGGAATACCTCTCACCGCGCAACTTCAAGGGTATTCCCTGGGCTGAGCGCATCGAGTTCTTTCAGCGCGCCAGTCACTGCTACGGCCGTTCGGCATTGATGCTGAGCGGTGGCGGCACCCTGGGTTATTTTCATTTTGGCGTACTCAAGGCCCTGATCGAGCAGGAACTGTGTCCGGTCGTCATTTCCGGCGCCAGTGCCGGCGCGTTCGTCGCCGCCATTGTCGGCACCCGCACCGATGCCGAGTACCTGGCCATGTTCGAAGACAACTACCTGGCCAAGGCGCTCACCGCCAACCGCGGCAACGTCAAACTGGGTTTTGGCAAGAACAACCCGGTCGATATGCGGGTGATCAAGCGTGAGATGGCACGACTGATTCCGGACATGACCTTCCTGGAGGCCTACGAAAAAACCGGTCGCAGTATCAATATCACTATCTCGCCAGCGGAACCGAAGCAGACCTCGCGCCTGCTCAACCACATTGCTTCACCGAACGTCACCATCCGCTCCGCGGTGCTCGCCAGCTCCGCCCTGCCCGGTGTGTTTCCGCCGGTGCAGCTGCAGGCGCGCAATGTCGACGGCGATGTACAAACCTACCTGCCCTCGCGGCGCTGGATCGACGGCTCCTTCTCACAGGATCTGCCGACCAAGCGACTGACCCGCATGTACGGGATCAATCATTTCATCGTCAGCCAGGTTATGCCCGGTGTCGGCAGGGAGCGCAGCATGCGGCCGAGCATGCGCAAAATTGCCTCGGATGCGTCCATGGCCGCCACCAAGGAAGTGGTGCGCGGTTGCCTGGATTTCGTGCAGCGCCATGCGGAGGTCGGACCCCGGCTGGGTACTGCCATGAACGCCGCCAACGCAATCCTGGAACAGCGTTTCAGCGCCGACATCAATATCTACCCCGGCTATGGCATGTCCGGGCTGGGCAAGATCCTCAAGATCCTCTCGGAAGAGGAAATGGTGGAGCTGATCAGCGCCGGTGAACGTGCGACCTGGCCCAAGATACCGGCCATTCGCACCACCACCCGTATCGGTCGCACACTGGACAAGATCCTCCACGATTTCGAGGTGGACGAGGCCCACTGGCTGCGTACCGCGCCACAGACCGACGCGACCCTGGGCCCGGATGGCAACGAGATCATCACCGCCCCCGGACGCAAAAAAGCGCCCGCCAAACGCGGCAAGCGCGCCCGCGCGGCAATCGCGAAAAAAGCCAGCAGCGGCGGCAGGGCCTAGTTTAAGCCGCCGCCGAAGGCGGCTAAACTTAATCCCCGGTTACTTCAGGGGAGAACAGGGACGTTATGGGCGATAAAGCCATATGCATTTATTGCGGTTCCAGTCCGGGCACCGACCCGGCCTACATGGAATCTGCTCGCGAGATTGGCACCCTCATTGCCGGGCGTGGGTTCAAGCTGGTCTACGGCGGTGGTCACGTCGGCCTGATGGGTGCTGCGGCCGATGCCGCCCTGGCCGCCGGCGGTGAGGTCATCGGGGTAATCCCGCAGGATATTCTCGACAAGGAAGTGGGCCACGGCGGGGTTACCGAGTTATTCACGGTCAGTTCCATGCACGAGCGCAAAATGAAAATGGCCTCGCTCTCCGACGGCTTTATCGCCTTGCCCGGTGGTATCGGCACTCTCGAGGAAATCATCGAGGTGCTCACCTGGAGCCAGCTGGGCTTTCACAGCAAGGCCTGCGGTGTACTCAACGTCAACGGCTTCTTCGACCCGTTGTTGCAGCTGCTCGACCACATGGTGGAAAAACGTTTCCTCAAGGCCGAACACCGAGACCAGTTACTGGTAAGCGATTCCGTCGAGAGCCTTGTCGACTTGGTCTTGTTACACGAGGGAGTCGCCATCGACAAGTGGATGGACCGGGTCTAAAAAAGGGGTCAGAAAAAAGGGGTCAGAACCCTTTTAGGAAAAGGGTTCTGACCCCTTTTTTCTGGCCCCTTTTTAGTCGTCGTGGAATGAGGCGGTGGACTGCCGAGTGCGGTCTACCACCAGGCGCGTCACATCGGGCCGTGAGTAGTGCCCGGCGGGATCGAAGTTCTGGCGTTCTTCCAGCACCTGTCGGTGATCAATCGTGGCGATAAACACCCCTTCCCGTTCCACCTGAGGCTCCAATAACCACTCCCCGGTGGGTGCGGCGATGCAGGAACCCTCGTTCGCCAGGAATTCCTCACCGCCGGACAGGATCTGTTCCAGCTGCGGCGTATCCGGCGGGAAATCACCGGGCCGCATCAGGGCGGACACCGATATCACGAAGGAACGGCCCTCCTTCGCCATGAACCGGGTGATGTCCTCGGTATTGCGCAGGGCCCCGGGCCAGATCGCCACGTGCAGGTTTTCACCCTGTGCGTAAAGCGCAGCGCGCGACAGGGGCATCCAGTTTTCCCAGCAGTTGAGGGCGCCGACCGTGAAAGCGCCGAGCTTATGTGTGCGCAGCCCGTGACCGTCACCCGGCGACCAGGCCAGGCGCTCCTCGTAGGTCGGCATCAGCTTGCGATGCACGGACTGGATCTCGCCCTGCGCATCGATATAGACCAATGAACAGTAGATGCTGTGACCACCGCGGTCGGCAGCGCGCTCGGCGGTACCGACGATAACAGCAATACCGTGCTGTCTGGCACGCTCACAGAGTGGCGCCAGGTGGCCCTCCTCGATGCATACGGCCTGGGACAGGTAGTGGGCATGCATTTCCTTCTGCAACGGCGATTCAAACACCGCGCCGTCGGTGCGCTCCAGCCAGAAGGGGTAACCCGGCAGCAACGATTCCCCAAAAACCACCAGGGCCGCGTTTTCGCGGGCCGCTTCGTCCACCGCCGCCAGGATCTTTTCCAGGGTTTGTTCCCGGTCCAGCCACACCGGTGCGAGCTGGGCCAGGGCTACAGTCAGCTGTGTCGATTCAGTCATGCCTGCAGTTTAGCAAAAAGGGTTCTGACCCCTTTTTTTTAGAGGTAGGCGAACTTGAGCAGGAAGATGATCGCGAGCACATAGGCCCCCGGTGAGATATCCCGTTGGCGGCCCACGCATAGCTTGATGGCCACGTAGCTGATGAAGCCCACAGCGATGCCGTTGGCGATGGAAAATGTCAGCGGGATCATCACAATCATCAACAGGGCGGGCACCACCTCGCTCATGTCGGCCCAGTCCAGTTTCTCCATGCCGGTCATCATCAGCATGGCCACGTAGACCAGCGCACCTGCGGTGGCATAGGCCGGCACCATGCCTGCCAGGGGGGCAAAGAAAATGGCCGCCACAAACAGCACCCCGACGGTAACGGCGGTCAGGCCGGTGCGACCACCAGCGGCAACACCGGCGGCGCTTTCCACATAGCTGGTCACCGGCGCGCAACCGAGGAACGCGCCCAGCACACTGGAAGTACTGTCGGCTTTCAGCGCGCGGTCCATATTCACGATTTTGCCGTTCTCATCCACCAGGTGGGCGCGGCTGGCCACCCCCAACAGCGTACCCGCAGTATCGAAGAGATTCACAAACAGGAAGGCGATAACCACCGAGACCATGGCCAGGTCCATTGCACCGGCGATGTCCAGTTGCATAAAAGTCGGTGCCAGGCTCGGCGGCGCGGAAACCAGGCCCTGGTATTCAACCAGCCCGTAGGGAATGCCCAGCAGCGTTACCCCCAGCACGCCGATGATCATGGCGCCGTGCACCTGGCGCTGACTCAGCACCGCCATCACCAGGAAGCCGAGGCAACCCAACATGGGGGCGGGTTCGCGCAGGTCACCCAAGGTCAGAAAGGTGGCCGGGTTGGGTACCACGATGCCTGCATTCTTGAGACCGATAAAACCGATAAACAGGCCGACGCCGGCGGCCATGGCGATGCGCATATCCATGGGGATGCTCTCCAGCATCCAGCCGCGAATACGGGTCACGCTCATGATCACAAACAGCACACCGGCGATGAAAACCGCACCCAGGGCAATCTGCCAGCTGTAACCCATGTCGGCGACCACCGTGTAGGTAAAAAAGGCATTGAGACCCATACCCGGGGCCAGGCCCACGGGCCAGTTGGCATAGAGACCCATCAGCAGGCAGGCCAGGGCCGCCCCCAGGCAGGTCGCAACGAAGGCCGCGCCGTGGTCCATGCCTGCCGAGGCCATCATCTGCGGATTGACGAAGATGATATAGGCCATGGTCACAAAGGTGGTGATGCCGGCAAGGATTTCCGTGCGCACGGTGGTGCCGTGTTCCTGCAACTCAAAAAAGCGGCTGATGGCGCCTGGACCGGGCGTCTGGGACATGGTCACTCCATGGTCGGTGGGATTCTTATTAGTGAGCGGAGTTTACGGAAATGCACACTTAGGCACCATAGTTGTCTGTGGTACGCTTACGCGCTTCGACGATTCACAGCCCTGATCGACCATGGAAAAGCACTACATCAGCGCCAGCCAACTGCTGCAGGATTCCTTTCAACTGGCCTGGCAGGTCTACGAGAGTGGCTTTCGCCCGAATTACATTGTCGGCGTCTGGCGCGGCGGCGCTCCGGTGGGCATCGCCGTGCAGGAGTTGCTCGATGTGCTGGGCGTGGAGTCCGATCACATCGCCATCCGAACCTCATCCTATACCGGTATCGGGGAGCGGAATCGGCACGTACAGGTGCACGGCCTCAACTACCTGATCCGACGCCTGGAATCCCACGATTCCCTGTTGATTGTCGATGACGTGCACGACACCGGCCTCAGTATCGACCAGACCATCAAGGACCTGGAAGCGGCCTGCAAGAAGAACACGCCGGAAGTGCGCATCGCCACTCCCTACTACAAACCGAAGAACAACAAGACCGACCGGGTCCCGGACTACTACGTGCACGAGACCGAGCAGTGGCTGGTCTTTCCACACGAACTCGACGGGCTCACTATCGACGAAATCGCCGGCAACAAGCCGGAACTGGCGGAAATGATGGAGACCATCGCCCGTATCCGCGACCGGATGGATTAGGGGCGGTTACTTGCGCGAGTAGGCCTCGATCACTGCCCGGTGGCGGGGGAAAAGCTCCAGTAATTTTTCAGCCGTTCCCAGTTCCATATCGTCGTACTCGAAGCCCGGCGCCACCGCCTCGCTGATAAGACCATAGTCGCCGGCAGGCAGGTGTGAGGCCTTCCAGGTGCCGCCGCGCACCGCCAACTGCAATACATGGCCCTGGCCCGGGTCCGGCCCCATCACCACGGTCTCCAGCTCCCCGTCGGGGTGAATCAGGTAATAGGTCACCGGCTCACCGAGGTGAAAGAAATGCAGGATATCGGATCTGTTCAGGTGCCAGTGCCCGGTAGGTGACTCCCGCGTCAGCAGGTAGTAGATCGAGGTCATGGTGAAGCGCGGGCCGTGTTCGGTATTGATCTTGTCCCGGTGGCCGGCCTCGAAGGTGCGCCGGAAATAACCGCCCTCGACGTGGGCCTCCAGGCCCAGTTGTTCTATCAGCTCTTCAATGTCCATTGCGGCAATATCCATTGCGGCCCTCTCCATGGCGGTCACGCTTATTGAATTAATCCCCAGCGACAATAGCAGGCACAGGACCAGGCAGCACCTCATGGGGCCGTACTGGCCTGGGTCTTCGCCAGGGCGGCACGAATTTCATCGCGCTTACGCTGTACTTTTTTGCGCAGGGCGTCGCCATCGATACTCAGCACCTCGCGCTCCCGCATCAGCACCTTTCCGGCGACCATGGTGGTGACCACGTCCTGGCTGTCGAGCACATATACCAGGTGGGACTGCACATCGTAGAGGGGCTGCTGGCGCAGGCGGCTGTAATCCACCTGGATAAGATCGGCCTGTTTCCCCGCCACCAGTTGACCGACACTGTCATCGAGGCCTACAGCCACTGCGCCCATGCGGGTCGCCATGGCCAGGGCCACGGGCGCCGGTACCGCGGTGGGGTCCGCTGCTTTCAGTTTATGCAACAGCGCGGCGAGACGAATCTCCTCCCACATATCCAGGTCGTTGTTGGAGGCCGCACCATCCGTGCCCAGGCCCACACTGATACCCGCATCGATCATGGCAGCCACCGGCGACACACCGGCCCCCAGCTTCATGTTGGAGGTGGGATTGTGGATCGGGCCCACACTGTCGGCGGCAGCCACCAGGGCAATATCTTTCTCGTCCAGTTGCACCATATGGGCCCCAATCACCCGGGCCTTGAACAGACCAGTGGCTGCCACATGCTGGATCGGTGTGGTCTCGTAATTGTCCCAGATAAAATTGACCTCCGAGGGGTCTTCCGCCAGGTGGATGGAAATCGGAGCGTTCATTTTGCGCGCCACTTGCGCCGTCAGGGCAATATGCTCCGGCGACACCGTGTATGGAGCATGGGGGGCAAAACCCGGGGTAATCCGCGGGTGCCGTTCCTGCCAGGCCTCGACGAAGGCCACGGCGGCGGCGAAGGAGTCATCCCAGCCCTTGAATCCCGGGCTGGGAAAGTCGATATGGGGCGCATTGATGATTGCCCGCAGGCCACAACGCTCGACGACGCCGGCGATCTCCTCCGGGTAAAAATACATATCGACGAAGGTGGTCGTGCCACCCTGGATCATTTCCCAGCAGGCCAGCTCACTGCCGATACGAATGAATTCCGGATCGACGAAGCGTCCTTCCATGGGGAACACATAGTCCTTTAGCCAGCTCTGCAGGCCCAGGTCGTCGATCATGCCGCGGAACAGCGTCATGCCCGAGTGGGTATGGCCGTTGATAAGGCCCGGCATCACAATGCGGTTCTTCCCGGCCAACATCTCGGCCGCAGCAAAGTCCTGCCTGATCTGCTGCCAGGGGCCCACGGCCACAATGCGACTGTCGCGGACTGCGACCGCCCCGTTTTCGATCAGGGACAGCCCGTCATCCATGGTCAGCACATGGTCACCGCGGACGATGATATCGACATCACGGGGGCCGGCCGAGACCGGCAATATTGCTGCAATCAGCAGCAGGGTAAGCAGGAATTGGCGGCACATCGCGGTGGGGGTGTCCTCCGGCTAATTTTTTTTGCGAATAGTTGGCTGGATTTGCCGGAACCCCTTGCGCTGTTTTGAGCAGTTCTGGCCTAATACCGCAACCGAGTGTAAGGGGCATTCCCTGCACTAACAAGAACGAAGAATGGGGTATACCACCCGGAGGAACCAGTCCATGAACTCCCAGAATTCCAGCAAATCACTGCTCGCTGCCGCCATCGCGGCAACGCTGGCCGGCGGCACCAATCTCGCCAACGCCCAGCTCGAAGAAGTGATCGTCACGGCGCAGAAGCGTGAGCAGAGCCTGATCGACGTACCGATTTCCATCGCCACCGTATCCGGCGACCACCTGACATCCGTCTTCATGGGCGGGGTCGACGTGCGCGGCCTGTCGACCCGGGTCCCGGGCCTGTACATCGAGTCCTCCAATGGCCGTGTGGCACCGCGTTTTTATATCCGCGGCCTCGGCAACATCGATTTCGACCTGGCGGCCTCGCAGCCGGTGTCCGTGGTCATGGACGAGGTGGTCAAGGAAAACGTGGTCCTGAAGAGCTTCCCGATTTTTGATATCGACCGCGTCGAGGTCCTGCGCGGTCCCCAGGGCTCTCTGTTCGGCCGCAACACCACCGCCGGTATCGTCAAGTTTGAATCGAATATGCCCACCGAGGAGCTCACCGGTGACGCCTACCTGGAAGTCGGCGATTACGGCACGGTTAATTTCGAAGGCGCCGTAGGTGGCGGAATCGCCGATAACCTGCAGGGCCGTATCGCGGTACTGACCCAGAACCGCGATGACTGGATCGACAACGACTACACCGGCGAGAGCGACGCTATCGGCGAGATCGAGGAATTCGCGGTCAAGGGCTTCCTCGCCTGGCAGCCCACGGAAAAGCTGGACTTCCTGCTCGGCGCCCACTACCGCGACCTGGAGGGTACCTCGGCGATCTTCCGCGCCAACGTACTCACCGAGGGCGATGACGATTTCAACAACAACTACGACCGCGAGACCGTCTACTTCGACGGCGGTGGTGGCAACCCGCAGGAGTACGACAACACCGGCTTCAACCTGCGCTTCAACTACGACTTCGGTGCGGTCACCCTGACCTCCATCACCGCCTACGAGGATGCGGACGGTTTCAGCCGCGGGGATATCGACGGCGGCTTCGGAGCCGACTTCCTGCCGGAGCAGGGTCCCGGGTTCATCCCCTTCCCCTCCGACACCCAGGACGATGCGGACGTGGAGCAGTTCACCCAGGAGTTCCGCCTGGCCAATAACGAACCCGAGCGGCTGTTCTGGCAGGTGGGCCTGTACTACTTTGATTCGGACCTCGAGGTAACCACGGACCCAGGCTTTACCGACCCGACCACGGTAGACCACGAGAACGAGGCCTGGGCCCTGTTCGGCCAGATCGAATATGACCTGACTGACGAGTGGCTGCTCACCGCCGGCCTGCGCTACACCGATGACGACAAGGAACTGGACGCCCCCGGCGACAATGATGCCGATATTGATGACGACGAGGTCAGCGGCAATCTGAGCCTGGCCTGGTCACCGGACGAGAACACCACGATCTGGGGCAAAATCGCCACCGGTTTCCGTGGCCCGACCATCCAGGGTCGTGACATCGCCTTCTTCGGCGCACCTTCGGTCGCGGATTCCGAGACCATTACCTCCTTCGAGATCGGCTACAAGACCCAATTCTGGGACAACCGCGCACGCATCAACGCCGCTGCCTATTACTACGAGGTGGACGATATGCAGTTCTCCGCGGTGGGTGGTGCGGCCAACCTGATCCAATTGGTCAATGCCGATGAGGGCAACGCTGCGGGCTTTGAGGTCGACTTTGAACTCATTGCCAACGAGTATCTCAGCTTCACCTTCGGCTATTCCTACGTGGATACGGAAATCGATGACAGCGACCTGCTGGTTTCCGGCTGTGGTTCGGCGGGGAATCCGTCGCCCTGGCGCTGCACCGTGACCGACCCGATTCGCATCGTGGACGGCGCGACTTTTTACGAGGTTGACGGCAACCCCTTCCCCAACGCCCCGGAAACCACGGCCAGCTTTACCGCCAGCTTCATCTACCCGGTGGGCCAGGGCGAGATCTTTGCCTTCACCGACTGGGCCTGGCAGGGCGATACCAACATCTTCCTCTACGAGTCCAGGGAGTACCAGACCGAAGACCAGTATGAGGGCGGCCTGCGTGCCGGTTATCGCCAGGGCTTTGGCGACTATGACTGGGAATTCGCCGGCTTCGTCCGCAACATCACCGACGAGGAGAATGTCCAGGGCGGCATCGACTTCAACAACAACACCGCCTTCGACAACGAGCCGCGCATCTGGGGCGGCAGCGTCAGAGTGTCGTTCTAAAGTCTGTGCAACTCGCGGAGTCCCGGCTTACACTTGGGACACCGCTAGGAAACCCCGGCCCTGCGCCGGGGTTTTCGTAGAAGTACGCTCGTTTTGTATTAGCAGCCACTAAAACAATCATAAAGATGGAGGGCAACCCATGTTAATCGTTGAATCCTATCCCCTGGCCGTGGCCATGTGTGTGGTCACCATGCTGTGCTGGGGCTCCTGGGCCAATACCCAGAAACTCGCCAGCGAAGAGTGGCAGTTCCAGTTGTTCTACTGGGATTATTCGCTCGGTGTCCTGCTATTGACTCTGATCTTTGCCTTTACGATTGGCTCAATAGGTGAAGAGGGCCGCGGTTTTATGGCCGATATCACCCAGGCTTCGCCGGATGCCTTAACCTCAGCCCTGATTGGCGGCGCCCTGTTCAACTTCGCCAACATCCTGCTGGTGGTGGCCATCGACATCGCCGGCATGGCAGTAGCCTTCCCGGTCGCCATCGGCCTGGCCCTGGTTATCGGGGTGGTCACCAACTATGTCGCCACGCCGGTGGGCGATGCAGTGCTGCTGTTTACCGGGGTCGGCCTGGTAACCCTGGCCATCGTGCTGGATGCCTTGATATACAAGCGCCTGCCGGACGATGGCAGCAAGTCCATGGGCAAGGGCCTGACCATTTCCATCATCTGCGGCATCGCCATGGGCTTCTTCTACCGCTTTGTCGCCGCTTCCATGTCCTTTGACTTTGCCAACCCGGAAGCGGGGCTGATGACACCCTACAGCGCCGGCGTGGTCTTCAGTATCGGCCTGCTGGTCTCCAATATCGTGTTCCTGGTGCCACTGATGTACAAACCGGTTTCCGGCGAGGTAGCACCCATGGGCCAGTATTTCAGCAAGGGGACACCCAAGCTGCACCTGGTCGGTATTCTCGGTGGTGTGATCTGGGCTACCGGCTTCAGCTTCAATATTATCGCCGCGGGCTCCGCCGGCTATGCCATTTCCTATGGCCTCGGCCAGGGGGCGACCATGGTGGCGGCATTCTGGGGCGTGTTCATCTGGAAGGAGTTCAAGGACGCACCCGAGGGAACCAACGGCCTGATAACGGCGATGTTTGTACTATTCTTTATCGGTCTCGGGTTGATAATTTATTCGCGCTAGGGGGTAACAGCATGTCCAGATTCCTGACGCTTGTGTTTGCGGTCTGCCTGGCCGCCTGCAGCGCTGACCAAGGCGACGCGCCGGCCGGCGATACTGCTTCGCCAGACAGCCCCATACCCATCAAGGTGGTGGTGGTCACCATGTTCGAGACCGACGAGGACACCGGCGATGCCGCCGGTGAATTCCAGCGCTGGTACGAGCGGCGTGACCTGAGCACGACCTTCCCGGCTCCGCACATGCACCACGACATCCAGGCCAACCTGGAAGACGGCATCCTGGGTATTGTCACCGGTATGGGTACTGCCCACTCGGCCTCGGCCATCATGGCCCTGGGGCTGGATCCGCGTTTCGATCTCAGCGAGGCCTACTGGCTGGTAGCCGGTATATCCGGCTTCGACCCCGAGGATGCGTCCCTGGGCTCGGTGGCCTGGGCGGATTTCCTGGTGGACGGCGATCTCGCCCACGAGATCGATGCCCGCGAGATTCCCGGGGACTGGGAGCACGGTTACTTCCCCCTGTTCAGCCAGGGCATGCAGGACAAGAACCGCAAAAGCTACAACCTGGGCGAGTCCTTCCAGCTCAACAAGGGCCTGGTGGACTGGGCTTACGACCTCACAAAAGACATGCAACTACCGGATCATCCCACCCTGGCCGCAACCCGCGACCTCTACACGGAGCACGAGGTGGCACAGCGCAAACCCTTCGTGCTGCGCGGCGATCAGCTCGCGGCGATGACCTTCTGGCACGGCCAGTTGATGAACGACTGGGCCAATGACTGGACCGAGTACTGGACCAACGGCGAGGGGGAATTCGTGAGCTCCGCCATGGAGGACACCGGCACCTACCAGTCCCTGGACTACCTGACCAAAGCAGGCAAAGCCGATGTGAACCGCCTGCTGGTGCTGCGCACCGCCAGCAACTACACCATGCCGCCACCGGGCAAAAGCGCTGCCGAAAACCTGCTGGCAGAACAGCATGACAGCTACGCAGGCCTCGATGCGGCCCTGGAAAACGCGTACCTGGTGGGCAGCGTGGTGGTGGACGAAATCCTGGACAACTGGGAGGCCTACCGGGTCAAGACTCCCGGCAGCTGAGGCTGCCAGACTTATTCGAGAGAGATGTAATCATGGAAATAGCAGTTATCGGATCGAGCATGGTTGACCTGATCGCCTACACCGACGAGGTGCCCAAGGCGGGGGAAACCCTGGTGGCCAAGGAATTCAAGATGGGCTGCGGCGGCAAAGGTGCCAACCAGGCCGTAGCCGCCTCCATGCTGGGCTCGAAGGTGATGATGATGGCCCGGGTCGGCGAGGACGCCTTTGCCGACAACACCATCGCCAACTTTGAGTCCTACGGCGTGAACACCGACCACGTGGAAAAAGTTGCCGATATTTCCAGTGGCGTGGCACCGATCTGGGTGGACAAGAATTCCGAGAACCGCATCCTCATCATTCCCGGCGCCAATATGCACCTGTTACCTGCAGACATCGATGCCGCCGCCGAACGGCTCAAGGACTGCAGCATGATTATCCTGCAGTTGGAGATTCCCCTGGAGACGGTGTACCGCGCTATCGACTTCGGCAATGAAAACGGCATCCCGGTGATTCTCAATCCGGCACCGGCTACCACCGAGCTGGACCTGGACTACGCCTGTCACTGCGATTTCTTCGTGCCCAACGAGACCGAGCTGGAAATCCTGACCGGTATGCCGGTGGAAACCGAAGATCAGATCCACGCCGCTGCAGATACCCTGCTCAACCGGGGCCTGAAGAACCTGATCGTGACCCTGGGGGACAAGGGCGCCCTGTGGTTACGCGGGGACGAGACCACCCGGGTCGAGGCGCCGGCAGTGGACGCGGTGGATACCACCGGCGCCGGCGATGCCTTTATCGGCTGCTTCGCCCACAGTTACAGCCAGGAAGGCGACGTGGAAAAGGCCATGGCCAGGGCGGTGAAATACGCCTCCCACAGTGTCACCGGTAAGGGCACGCAGACCTCCTACGCCTCCAGCGAGGAGTTCGCCAAGCTGTTCTAGCTCCAGGTTTACTCGACGGGGACTGGCTCGAGGGCCACGGCCACTGCTTCGGAGTAAACGACGATCAGGGTCTCACCGAGCATGCGACCCTCAAAAGCCTCGCGCTCGATATCCCCAATCAGGTGATACTTGCCGCGGGGATCCTGGATCATTACCGTACCCGCCACGCGATTCATGCCCTCGATAGTGCACACCGCTTTGATCACCCGCATTTCCGCAACCCCGGGGGGCACTTCCATACCGGCAATGGCCGCGGCTTCCAGTTCCTGCCAGGGGTTGGCCAGTTCCTCGGCAGTGGGCTCGCGCACCTCGCCGGCCAGGGAGGTGATATAGGTCGCAACCACGGTATCCCCCACCGCTATTTCCTTGAGACGCGTTGCCGCAGGCCCTGCTGACATGGTGACAAAGGAGCCGCCGGGTAGCTGCAGGGTAACCTCCCTGGCCTCGAGATCAACATCGGTGACGGTTGCGCGCACCTGGACGGTAGCAATCCGTACCTCGGTCCCTTCCTCCCCGTGTGCGTCGGCAACTGCTGGCTGCGGCAGGGCCACGGCCAGTACCAGTAAAGCCAGGGCGGCCAGAGCAAGCAGGGTCTTGAGATTCAGGCTGCGAGATTTCGCGGTATACATCCAGTCAACTCCTCGTTGGTTATAAAAGACTGGCGCAAGTATGGACTGCATCGGTCAACACCGCCAACAGGATTCACTCCGGGGACCAGGCATCCTCAACAAATTCGAGACGGTTCTGACGGAAATACGCGTCACTAACCATGAATATGACTTCATAAAGTTCTATTTTGAAACTTTATATAGATTCCATTTTGGAACTTATAAGGCTATTATCGATCCATGCGTTGGAACGAAATCGACCAGCAAGCCTGTTCCGTGGCACGCGCCCTCGCGGTGGTGGGAGACCGGTGGTCACTGCTGATTCTGCGGGATGCTTTTTTCGGCAACCGCCGTTTTGAGGAATTCCATCGCAGCACCGGCATCAGCCGCCACCGTCTGTCCGACCGACTCAGTAAACTGGTGGAAACCGGCGTCTTCAGCAGGGAGCCCTACCAGGAACGGCCACAGCGATTCGAATACCGGCTGACTCGCAAGGGTTTGGCCCTCTACCCGGTCATGATGAGTTTGTCCCAGTGGGGCAACGACTGGTGTGACGACGGCAAGGGCTCTCCTATTGAGTACCTGCACCGGCGTTGCGGCCAGAAAACCCAGGCCACGTTGTGTTGCAGTGAGTGCGGCGAGCGCTTGCAACCCCACGAGGTCACTCCACTTCTCGGACCCGGACTGGAAGCACCTGACAACACCGATATTCACGATAAACTACCCCCCTACCTGCACAAATCGATCACGGGGTAAAACATGCATAGATTGCTACTGGCACTGCTGCTACTGGGCGGGTGCGCCGCCGGCCCCGGCGTGCCCGAAGACTCGTCGCCCACGTTTACCCTCGCCGTCATCCCCGATACCCAGAACTACATCGACTACACCCACCAGCAGGCAGAGGGCTTCGCCCTGGATGCCGGCGACTTGTTTATCGCGCAAATGCGCGATATTGCTGCCCGGGACGAGGTCGTATTCGTGGCCGCAGTGGGCGATGTCTGGCAACACGCTTCCCTGGTCATGGATGCCGAACATGCGGCACGCGGCCTGGAGCTTATTCCGAACCCCTATTTCGCCAGTGCGCTGGCGCCCACGCCTAAAACCCTGGAGCTGGAGTTGCCGAAGGCCGTTGAGGGCTACGAAATCCTTCACAATGCCGGCATTCCGTTCGGGGTGGCGCCCGGAAACCACGATTACGATGCCGCCTGGAGCGCTGCCGGTTACCCGCCCAACCTGGACAAAAATCCCGCCGAGCTGACCATGACCCCGGAAGACCTGGGGATCATGCACATCGGCGGCCTCGATAACTTTCGGTCCGTGTTCGGTGATGACAGCCGCTTCTTCAAGGACAAGGACTGGTACGTGGGCAGCTATCGCGGTGGTGCCAATGCCGCGCAGCTTTTTGAAGCCGGCGGCTACCGCTTCCTGCACATCACACTGGAAATGGCGGCAGACGACGACGCACTGCGTTGGGCCTCGGCCGTGATAGAGGGCAATCCGGGAATCCCGACTATCATTACCACCCACGACTACCTGAATACCCGCGGTGAACGCGCCGCCAATCCCCTGGTAGATCTCAAGCGGATCGATCCGGATCACCACAATACAGCCGAGGAAACCTGGGACAAGCTGATCAATGCCTACGACCAGATTTTCATGGTCCTCTGCGGCCACCACCACGGGCAGGCCCGGCGCATCGACACCAACCGCTATGGCCACAAGGTTTACCAGATACTGGCCGATTACCAGAGCCGCGGCCAGGCGGGACTGGATGCCGGTGAATCGCACGACCCGCAGCGCGGCAAGCCAACCGGCATCGGCGACGGCTGGTACCGCCTGATGAACTTCGATATGTCCGGCGAGACACCCACTGTTTCTGTGCAGACCTGGTCCAGCCACTACCGGAGTTTTTCAGGCGATCTTGAAACCTACGCCGACTGGTACCGCAAGTACGAACAGCCGCAGATGAACGACCGGGAATTTCTGGCAGCCGATGAGTTCAAACTGGTACTGGATGACTTCAGGGAGCGCTTCGGCCCACCCGCATGGACAAGATAAAACTCATCGCTCTGCTCCTGGTCGGCCTTGCGGTCGGCTACCTGCTGCCCCGCGAGCACTCGCCAGTCAGGGAAGAGCCCGGCGAGCAGGCAACTGTTCGCACCTACCAGGCAGCTCCCCGCCAGCCCCGCATTGAACCAGCCCAGGCGCAAAGAGCGCCGGTCAAGAAACCGGCCTCACCGGAATTCGAGGACCTGCTGGAACAACCGAGTATTTTCGCCACCCTGCACCTGGCCTACCAGATGGCTGCCGGCGCCGACCAGGAACGACTGGAGAGACTGGCCACCGAGGCCTTGCTACAGGACGACCCCCTGTTGCGCATGAACATCGCCGATATCTTCGTGGAAAAGATGATCGCCCTGGACGTGGAACAGGCACTCTCCTTTGCGGAGTCTCTGCCCAATGGCGAACAGCGCAACTATCTCATAGCCAGTGTTCTAAATAGCTGGGTGCGCAGCGATGAAGAGGCCGCCTTCGGTTACTATCAGAGCATCAGCAATATGCAGCTCAAGCAGACCGTCGCAGCCAGCTTTATGCGCGACATCACACGCAGCGACGCATTCCAGGACGCGGTCCAGACTGAGCTCGGGCCCTATGGCGCGCAACTGGCGCAAAGCATAAGGCTCAGCCGTGAACCCCCGGATGAGGCATTTCGCAATGCGCAGCAAGCGCCACCCGGTCTCGAACGCAGGCAGATTTTTGGCGCCGCGCTGCGCTGGTTCCGGGAGGACCCGGACGCGGCCCTGGCGGAAGTTGCTGCCATGGCACCCTCACAACAACGCTCGCAGCTACTGGGCTCGATGCTCAGCGAACTGGGGAGCCGGGACCCACAACAGGCCATGGAACTGGCCAACCTCTACGCCCCCGACGATCCCCACGTCCAGCAAATGGCCTTACAGCGCTATGCCAGCAACGACCCCGAAGCAGCCCTGCCGCTGGTGGAGGAATATACACGGCGTACCGGGAATACCAACGTCATGAGCCAAACCCTGGCCAGCTGGGTTACCCAGAACCCCCAAGCCGCCATCGAGTACGCCGAGTCGCTGCCACGACACCAGCAGACACAGGCACTGCACAATATGCTGATGACCTATACCCGGGAAAACCCCCGCGAGGGGCTCGAATGGGCATTGCGGTTGCAGGACGCGGGTAACAATGTCGCGCAGGTCGCTTTCTACAACCTGACGCCGGAGGGCTCTGAAATCGCAGAGTCCATGCTGGACGAAATCAGCGATGAAAAGGCAAGGAACGCCGTCATTCACGGGCTGGCAGAGAGCAAATCACGCAACGACCCACAGTCCGCCCTGCGCTGGCTGGAGCGGTACCAGGACGAACCCGGGTACAGCGAAATCTACGCCAATACCCTGCAAAACTGGGCTAACCGCAACCCGGTAGCCGCGGCGGCCGAGCTTTCAGGGCGTTGGGATGACGAAGCCTTGAGCGAAAGTTTTCGCCAGGTTACCTGGGCGTGGGCATATCGCGATCCCGACGCCGCATTGAACTGGACTCGTGATCTACCTGACTCTCCCGCTCGCGATGCGGCCATCGCCTCGATGGTGGAAGTCACCGCCCACCGCGATCCGGAACAGGCCATTGCACTCTTCGAGGAACTCCCCGCCGGAGAACAACGCGAGCGTGCCGCCGCGGTTATCGCCGGTGCAATGAGCGACGGCGATCCCGAGCGCATGCGCGAGAACATGCTCGACCTGGGTATCTCTGAAGACACCATCGACAGTTTCATCAGGGTCTGGTACCGCTGATCCGGCAACCCGCCTGAAAATTGATCCACTGCATGACGTGCCCGCGGCACTTACCGCTATGCTGGCAGCTGTACTGTTGAAGGAACCATTTCATGCGACGTTTGACCCAAACCCTGCTGCTGGCGCTATCTGTGCTCTGCCTGGCAAACAGCCCGGCCTGGTCCAGGGCCACCCCTGAGGAAGTCGCCCAACTGGGCGGCCCGGTCTACACCCCGGTCGGGGCCGAGCGAGCCGGTAATGCCGAGGGCACCATTCCCGAATGGCAGGACGGCCTTGCGCAATGGCCGGAGGGCGATATCGAGAATGAGGGACTGGCCGACCCCTTTGCCGGCGAGGAGATGCTTTTTAAAATTACCGCGGCCAATGTCGACGAGCACCGCGACAAGCTCAGCGACGGGCAGATTGCCCTGTTGCAGCGCTACCCGGAAACCTATTATATCCCGGTGTATCCCAGCCACCGCATTTCCACTTACCCGCAGGCCGTGATCGACAGGATCAAGGCATCGGCGGGGGATGCCGACATGGTGACAGGCGGCAACGGCCTGGTAAATCTCAATGGCAGCACCGTGCCCTTCCCCTTTCCGAAAAGCGGGCTGGAGGTCATCTGGAACCACATTACCCGCTACCGCGGCGGCAGCGTACAGCGCACCTACAGCCAGATCCCGGTACAGGCCAACGGCGCTTTTGCACCGGTGGTGTTCCGTGACAAGCTGGTCTTTGCCAGCTCGCTGCCACCGGGGGCGGTTAGCGACAATCGCCTGTTTCTCTACCTGCAACAGATCCGCGCACCGGCTCGCCTCGAAGGGGATATTCTGCTGGTGCACGAAAATCTCGACCAGGTAAAGGAACCCCGCAACGCCTGGCTCTACAACGCCGGCCAGCGCCGGGTACGCCGCGCCCCCAATGTGTCCTACGACGGCCCCGGCCGCGCCTCGGATTCACTGCGGACTTCCGATGACCTGGACGCCTACAACGGCGCACCGGATCGCTACGACTGGAAATTGCTGGGCAAGACCGAGAAGTACATCGGCACTAATGCCTACCGACTCTACAGCAAGAAACTGGACTACCGCGACATCATCCTGCCGGGTCACATCAACCCGGAGTACACCCGTTACGAGTTACACCGGGTGTGGGTGGTCGAAGCGACACTCAAACCGGGCGAGCGGCACATCTACAGCCGGCGGATGTTCTACCTCGACGAGGACACCTGGACGGTGGCCCTGAAAGACCAGTACGATGGCCGCGGCGAGTTGTGGCGGGTGGCCCAGGGCCATGGCATTTATCACTACGATGCGAAGGTGCCCTGGGGCAGCGAGGCGCAAAACGACCTGGTTTCAGGTCGCTACCTGATGACCGGGCTGGACAACGAGGTGCCCAAGCACGGTTACATCTGGGGGCTGGAGGCCAGTCCCAAAGACTTTACCCCGCAGGCGCTGCGCCGGCTGGGCCGGCGCTAGTCAGGGGCCTTGCTTACTGCTCCATCTCCTTGAACATGTCCGCCGTAATGCGCTGCATGGACCAGGAGTCCGGCCGCTGGCTGGGCGGGTATTCCTGAAAGGTGCCGAGGAACTGGCGGCTGGTCGCAGCGCCGAGGTAGAAAATCGCCGCCTTGTCGATCATCCAGTCCCAGTAGGTATTGGAGTTGTGGTCGGCGCGCTCGAAGGGGTCGCGACGCAGGTTGAATATCTTGGGCAGGCGCAGGGGCACGAAGGGTTCCGCCCACAGGGCCATGGTCCTGGCCCGGTTTTCCGCATAGACGATCTTCCAGTCACCGACCCTGACGCCGACAGGAACGCCCTCGTCGTTGAGGTAGTGGAACTCCTGGCGCGGCCCTTTATCGGCCTGCCCGGTCAGGTAGGGCAGGAAATTGTAGCCGTCCAGGTGCAGCTTGGCGCGCTTGCTGCCTATGCGTGTGCCCTTGAGCAGGCGCTGCTTGAGGTCCGTGTCGCCGGCCGCCGCGGCGATGGTCGGCATCCAGTCCAGGTGTGACATCACTTCGTTGGACACCACGCCCGCGGGAATCTTGCCCGGCCAACGCACCAGTCCCGGCACCCGGTAGGCCCCTTCCCAGTTTGAGTTCTTCTCGCTGCGGAAAGGTGTGATGCCCGCGTCCGGCCAGGTGTTGTAGTGCACGCCGTTGTCGGTGGAGTAGAACACCAGGGTATTGTCGGCAATCCCGAGATCATCCAGCTGGTCCAGCAGCTCGCCGACGAGTTCGTCGTGAGCCATCATCACGTCATTGTAAAAACCCTGGCCGGACTTGCCGACGTGCTTCTCGGCGCGGTGGGTGCGAAAGTGCATACCGGTGGTATTCACCCAGGTGAAAAAGGGCTTGCCCGCCTTGACCTGGCGGTCGACGAAATTCTTGGCCGCTGCAACAAACTCTTCGTCGGCGGTTTCCATGCGCTTGCGGGTGAGCGGGCCGGTATCCTCGATGCGGCCGTCGGCGAAGGAGTGAATCACACCGCGCGGACCAAACTGCTGCCGGAACCAGGGCATTTGCGGGTAATCCTCGTCCTCGGGTTCTTCCTCGGCATTGAGGTGATAGAGGTTGCCCAGGAACTCGTCGAAACCGTGGTTGGTGGGCAGGAACTCGTCCTTGTCGCCCAGGTGGTTCTTGCCGAACTGGCCGGTGGCATAGCCCCTGGCCCTGAGCACTTCCGCGATTGTGATATCGCGATCCTGTATGCCCAGGTCCGCCCCGGGCAGGCCAACCTTGGTCAGGCCCGTACGCAGACCCGACTGACCGGTGATGAAGGTCGAGCGCCCGGCGGTACAACTCTGGTCACCGTAGTAGTCAGTGAAGCGCATGCCCTCATTGGCAATGCGATCGATATTCGGGGTTTTGTAGCCCATGATGCCGTCGCTGTAGGCGCTGATATTGGTGATACCGATATCGTCGCCCCAGATCACCATGATGTTGGGCTGCTCGGCGGCCCAGAGCTGGGCGGAAAACAGCAGGCCGAGGCCGCTGAAGAGAATACTGCGAAGGAAGCTCATATCAATCTCCGAAAAAAGGACGTTTTCAGTATCGACCAGACCCGCGGTTATGCAAGTTGCCGACTTCAAATAACCCAAACTTCACAGCCGATTCACAAGCCTGTAATCCCCGCAGTTCACCCTTAAACGGAACTGTGGCACAAAACCTGCACAAATTTGGATAACAGCTGCTCGAAGGTATTGATTTACCGCTGAAAATGCCTAAAATCGCCGCCTCGCGCAGCATAGTGGTGCACCGACGCGCAACAATGGTGCACAAAAATTGAACAGTGAGGGAGAAAAAACGTGGAAACCCAGACCGACAGCAACATTCGCAATCGTGCCGGCCGCGCCATCAGCGACCTGGTCATGGCCGAGTTGTTTCTTGTCCAGGCCACCATTGAAAGTGCCTCCGCCCTCGGCGATGGCATCAGCGAGCTGCGCGACCACCTGTACTGGGATGAAGCCGATGGCGCCCCGAAAGAGGAGTTGTCCGATTTCCTCAAGCGCACCCGCGAACAACTGGTAGAGCCCTACTCCACCCGCTACCGTTTTTTCCGGGACATGGTCCGCGACAACAAGGACGCTTAGTCTTTCTGCTGGGCCTCGAAGGCGGCCAACTGCTCGGGCGTAGCCTCGGTCTGGTAGTTGGCCTTCCACTCGCTATAGGGCATGCCGTAAACCATTTCCCTGGCAGCCTCCAGGTCGACCTCGATACCGGCCTCCTCCGCCGCAGCCACATACCATTTAGACAGGCAGTTGCGGCAGAACCCGGCGAGGGTCATCAACTCGATATTCTGTACATCCTTGCGACTGTCCAGGTGCGCTAACAGCCGGCGAAACACTGCGGCTTCCAGCTCCGCATTGGGCTCCAGTTGCGACATGATTTGCTTCCTCTACCTCTCTCGGGTGGGCTACCATACGCCCGCTACACACTAAATAACAAGCATACTGCAGCCAGTGTCGCGAACTCTACCCACCTACCAATTGGGCCTGGCCCTGCTCCTGCTGGCCTACACCCTCTATCTTTTCCTGTTCGCCTGGAACAGTGAGTTCGCCAGCTTCGCCGACGACAGTGCCAGCTACCTGCTACTGGCCCGCAAGTGGTCGCCCTGGATAACACCGACACTGGCGGAACTGGAAACCGTATCCCTGGTGAGCTACCCACCGGGCTTTCCACTGCTGCTGGCGCTCTCGGGCGCGAGCACCTCCGTGGCGGCCGCCCAATCTCTGGTGTTGCTATGCCTGGGCATCGCCCTCTACCTCTATGGCCGATGGCTGCCGGCCAGGCTCGGACAAAAAGCCGCCCTGCTGATGCTGGGGTTTTACTGCCTGGTACCCGGTGGTCCGCTCGCCAGCCTGGGAGTCCTGTCAGAAAACAGCTACCTGCTGTTCAGCATGGCCAGCCTGCTGGTGCTGGACCGGGCCAGGGACAACCCCAGATCGGGTATGTATGTGCTGCTCTGTGCCTGCCTGGCGGCAACGCTGCTCACCCGCAGTATCGGGATTGCGCTGATTATCGCGGTCGCCCTGGGTAACCGGCAGTGGAAGACCTGGGCCTCTTGCGCCGGCGCCCTGCTGATCCTGCTGCTGTGGCAGGCACTGGGACCCGCTACCGGACAAAGCAGTTACGTGGAGGCCCTGCTCTCGACGCCCCTGTCATCCCTGTGGGGGGCAATACAAATCAACCTGTTTAGTTTTGCCCCTGCCTTTCACCGTTACCTGGCGGGACCGGCCACTGCGCCGCTGCTGCAATTTGCCTCACTGGCAATCCTCGCCGGCTGCCTGTGCTATACGGGCCTGCGGGCCTGGCGACAGGAGACGGACGCCCTCTACTGCCTGGGTTACCTGGGCATACTGTTACTGTGGCCTTACCCGGTCTACGAACGCTTCCTGCACCCGATAATGCCTCTGTTGCTGGCGCAGCCCCTGCTCTGGCATCGCCGTCACGCCTGGCCGCTTCTGCTGTGTCTGTTGCCGGCAATAGCCGGTCAGGCCAGCCTTTTCTCCTTCGTCTCGGAGGCGACTCCCCCACAGCGCTACAGCCCCGCTTACTACCGCGGCGCCTAGGCGAACCCGGAGCTTGCTGGTGCATTCGCGGATATTCGCCAACAGATGGGGCAATCAGCGCAATATGTTCCCGAGGGGGCGGTGGTTGCCAGCACCAAGCCTGCGTTCTACGCGCTGCTCGCCCAGCGCCCCACCGTGGCACTGCCGCCGGCACCGGGAGAGTTGTGCCGGGAGAAGAGTGCGAGCCACGTCTTTATCAGCCCGCTGACCAGTGGCTCCAACGAACTCGGCCTCGCCGCCCTGAAAAACTACCGGGAAGCACTGGTTGAGCCCGTGCAAATGGTGGGTTCCGGGGGTAAAAACCGTGCAATCGTCGCGCGCCTGGACTGCAATCGGTTGCCAAGCCCCTGAACATTGATGCGCGTCATTTTCTGAATCCCGCATTCGGTGCAGACTAGGCCCTGTTTACATGCCGTACCGATGGAGTGGTTTAATGTCGCTTGGCAAAATCATGGTCATCATCGACCCCACCCGCGAACAACAGCCCGGTTTTGAGCGCGCACTGGAGTCCGCCCACCTCACGGGTGCCCGGTTGCACGTCTACGCCTGCCTGGGCACCGATCAGAAAGATGAAATCTCACAGGAAGACGTCGATCGCCTGCAGATCACCGTCGAGGAGCTGATCAACCGGGCCAACTCCGAGGGCATAGAGACGACCGGTGAAGTGGAATGGGCCGGCGACTGGCGCAAACAGGCGGTGACCGCAGCCGCGCGCTGCAGTGCCGCGATGATCTTCAAGACCTACGTGGATCACAGCGACGTGCAACGACAGATCCGCACCACCTATGACTGGACATTGCTGCGACTGGCCCCCTGCCCGGTACTGCTGGTTAAAAACAACCGCGACTGGAAGCACCGGCGCGTCCTGGCGGCCATCGACAGCCAGACCACCGACGAGACTCACCAGAAGCTCAACAACCAGATCATCAGTTTTGCCCAGCAGTTCACCGATGCCTACGGCTCCGACGCCCATATCGTCACTGCCTACCAGGACCGCAATAATGTGCCCGACCCCATCGATATCGCAGAAACCTGCGGCGTGGCGGAAAGCTGTATCCATATTGATCAAGGCAAGCCCGCTGACGTCATCCGCAAAGTGTCCGATGAGATCGAAGCGGACCTGATACTGATCGGCACCGTGGGGCGCTCCGGCATCAAGGGCACCATTGTCGGCAACACCTCGGAGCGCCTGCTGGATCACACCGCCTCGTACCTGCTGGTACTCAACTGACCGCACCAGCGGGGCATTCTGTCGCAGCCGAGAGTGCCCGCACATTGCGACTGACCCGGCTCTAATCTACCCTTGCTTCACCGGCATAGTGAGGTAGCGCCCATGGTCAAGTTCACCCTAAATGGCAATCCTTTTTCCTACGACGGCAACGCCGACACTCCACTGCTCTGGGTGTTGCGCGATCACGCCGGTCTCAACGGGACCAAGTTCGGCTGTGGAGCCGGTCTCTGTGGGTCCTGCACTGTACATATTGGCGGGCGCGCCCAGCGCTCCTGTATCACACCGGTGTCCGGCGTGGCGGGACTCAATGTCACCACCATCGAAGGGCTCGCCGGCGATAGGCTGCACCCCGTGCAGCAGGCCTGGATCGAAGAGGATGTACCCCAGTGCGGCTACTGCCAGGCAGGCCAGATCATGGCCGCGGCAGACCTGCTGGAGCGCATTCCCCAACCCAGCGACGACGATATCGAGCGCTACCAGACCAATCTCTGCCGCTGTGGTACCTACGCCAGAATTCGCAAGGCAATCCACCGCGCCGCCGAAATCAAAACTGCCGGAGCCGTCAAACTTGTCGAACCGTTAGTCGAACCAGTGAGCGGCGGGGAGGAGACAGCATGAACTCCACAACCGGACTCAATCGCCGCCAGTTCCTGCAGAGCAGTGCCACCGTTGCCGGGGGCCTGATGCTCGGTATCCACGTCAATGCGCTCAGCGCCAAACAGCTCGAGGCCGCCGGCATGCCGGCGGAGTCGACCATTGGTTTCTTCGTTCGCGTCGAACCCGATGGACAGGTCGTTATCGGGTCGCCCCAGCCAGAAATGGGCCAGGGCGTGAAGACCTCGCTGCCAATGTTGATCGCCGAGGAACTGGACGTGGACTGGGCCGATGTCGTGGTCGAGCAGATGCCCCTGGGTATCAAGCGCGATGCCGAGGGCAACCTGGCCTGGCTGCACGTGGGCCAGGGTGCCGGTGGCAGTACCAGCATTACCGAGAACTGGCAGCCCCTGCGCGAGGCGGGTGCCACTACCCGGCAAATGCTGATGCAGGCCGCTGCAAATCGCTGGAAGGTTTCACGCGAACAACTCACTACCGAACCGGGTGTAGTGGTGCACAAGGCCTCCGGGCGCCGCCTGGCCTATGCGGAGCTCGCCGCCGAGGCCAGCAAACTGCCCCTGCCGGAACAGGCACCGGCCCTGAAAGATCGCAAGGACTACCGCATCATCGGTCAGCCGACCAAGGTGGTCGACGCCGCCGATATCGTCACCGGCAGAGCCGAGTACGGCATCGATGCGAACCTGTCGGGCCAGGTCTATGCCAGTATGGAACGCTGTCCCTGGCACGATGGCAGTGTGATATCGGTGGATGACAAGGCCGCCCGTGCAGTCCCCGGCGTTATCGACGTGGTTACGCTGAAGGGCCCGGAACCCGGCGAACCCTATACCATGCTGGCCAGTGGGGTCGCGGTGGTTGCGGATTCCACCTGGGCCGCCCTCAAAGGCCGCCGTGCCCTGAAAATCGAATGGGACAAGGGACCCCATGCAAGCGAATCCACGGCCTCCCTGCGTGAGCAGATGGAGACCTCCCTGGAATCCCGTGGCCAGATTGTGATGAACGACGGCAATGTGAATACCGCCTTCGACGCCGCGGCAAAGACCCTGGAGGCAGATTACTTCGTGCCCTACGCCTCCCACGCACCGATGGAACCCCAGTGCTGTGTGGTGCATGTGCGCGAGGACGGCGCCGATGTGATCGGGCCTATACAGATGCCCAGCTCCGCATCACGCATGGTTGCCAGGCTCACCGACCTGGATCGGATCTCCATTAATGTCATGATGACCCGCCTGGGCGGGGGATTCGGGCGCCGGCTTACGGTGGACTATGTCGCCGAGGCCACACTGATCTCCATGGCGGTTAAAAAGCCGGTCAAACTGCAGTGGACCCGCGAGGACGACCTGCACCACGATTTCTACCGCCCCAGTGGTCTGCACCGTATGCGCGCGGGCCAGGATGAGTCCGGACGCATCACCGCCTGGACCCATCGCCTGGCCAGCGCCTCCAAGTACTACCGGCGGCCCAATGTGCCGGAAGAAGACATGTGGAAGGCCGAACTCTATCCCGACGACCTGCCGCGCAACCTGGTAGAAAATATCCAGCTCGAATACCACTCCATGCAGTCCGGTGCACCGCGGGGCTCCTGGCGTGCACCCGCCCATTATGCCAATGCATTTGTGGTGCAGAGTTTTATCGACGAGCTGGCCCATCAGGCGGGTACCGATCCACTGGAATACCAGTTGCAGCTACTGGGCGAGGCCAAAGAGTACAAGTACGAACAACACGGTGGACCTGTATTTGATTCCGGCCGCCTGGCCGGCGTGCTGAAACTGGCCGCAGAAAAAGCCGGCTGGGGGGGAACGCTCCCGAAAGGCCGTGGCCGTGGTATTGCCGGTCACTTCACCTTTGGCGGTTACGCGGCCTTTGTTGTCGATGTCAGCACAAAGGGGGGCAAGCTTCGGGTAGACCGGGTCATCGGTGCTGTCGATTGCGGCCTGGCCGTCAATCCGAACCATGTCATTGCCCAGATGGAGAGCGGGATACACGACGGACTCAGCTCGGCCCTGCGCCTGGAAATCACCCTCGAAAACGGGCAGATCCAGCAGCACAATTTCGACAGCTATCCGCTGGCCAGCATGGCCGATGCCCCGCGCATCGTGGAGAACTATATCGTCGACAGTCCGCACCCGCCGGCGGGTATGGGTGAACCGCCGATCTCTCCGCTGGCGCCGGCGCTGACCAATGCCATTTTCGCCGCCTCCGGCAAACGCATCCGCGAGCTACCGATTGGGAATCAAGTATAGTAAGCACTCCGCGTAACGGAGCTCGCCCATGGCGAAGTTGACCGCGCTGGCAAGTCTTCTTGCCAGTGCCCTTATTGGCCACAGTGTTTCAGCACAGCAATGGGACCACTACGGTGGCAGCCAGCTCGGCATGCAATACTCGGCTGCCGACCAGATCCACCGTGGCAATGTCGACCAGTTGCAGGAAGCCTGGCGTTTTCGCACCGGCGAACTCGGCGAGGGCCACCGGGAGCCCTTCGCCTTCCAGGCCAATCCCATTCTCGCCGAGGGTAAGCTTTTCATACCCACCGGCAGTGCCATCGTCTTCGTTCTGGACCCGGCCAGCGGCGAACAACTGTGGCGTTATGACGCGCAGATAGACCGCGGCGTGCCCCACGCCGAGATCGCCAATCGCGGCGTCAGTTCCTGGATTGATCCTGCTGCGAGCGAAGACGCAGTCTGTCGGCATCGTATTTACCTGGGCACACTCGACGCGCGGCTCATCGCCCTGGACGGTGCCACCGGCAAACCCTGCCCGGATTTCGGCAATGGCGGCGCGATTCGCCTGGACCAGGACGTCCGCCTGCTGGAGTCCACAGGCATCGAATACACCCTGACCTCACCGCCGGTCATTGTCGGCGACACCGTGGTGTTCGGTTCCGCAATCGGCGATAACCGGGCGGCTGAAAGCGAGCTGGGCATTGTGCGCGGTGTGGACGCCCGCACCGGCGCCGAACGCTGGCGCTGGGATCCGGTTCCGCGCAAGGCACAAGACCCGGCTTACGCCGACTGGCGACCGGACCAGGCGGCTAAAACCGGCTCGGCGAATGCCTGGGCGCCACTGGCCGCCGACGTGGATTTGGGACTTGTCTACGTGCCAACAGGCTCCGCCAGCCCCGATTTTTACGGCGGCGAGCGTCTCGGCGATAACCGTTATGCCAACTCCCTGGTCGCCCTGCGAGCGGTGGATGGCAGCATCGCCTGGCACCAGCAACTGGTACACCACGATGTCTGGGATTACGACCTGCCGGCCCAGCCCAACCTGGTTCAACTGAAGCACAAGGGCAAGCTGGTTCCCGCCGTATTACAGACCACCAAGATGGGCCTGGTGTTCTCCTTCAACCGGGAAACCGGGGAACCGCTGTTTGCAATCGAGGAGCGCCCCGTGCCACAGGGTGGCGTCGCCGGCGAGCAACTCTCACCGACCCAGCCCTTCCCGGTCGCACCGCCGCCGTTCGTGCGCCATGAGCCGGTAACCGCAGATTCTGCCTGGGGCATTGCCCTGTTCGATAAATGGGGCTGTGCCGAGCGCTTCGAAGCCATGCGCTCCGAAGGGATTTATACGCCACCCTCACTGGAGGGAACGGCCCAGATTCCGGGCTATGCCGGTGGCAGCAACTGGGGCGGTCTCGCCTTCGATCCGGACAGCCAGATCGCCGTGGTCAATGCGACGGACATGCCCATGGAAGTCGCCCTGGTGCCCCGCGATGTCCTCCGCGATACCTACCAGTCCGGAGATTTCGAGGGCCAGGAATTTGCGCGCCAGGCCGGCACCCCCTACGGCATGCGCCGCGGGGCAATACTCTCGACGATCGGGATGCCCTGCATCGCACCCCCCTGGGGAACCCTGACCGCCCTGGACATGGCACGCGGCACCATCAAGTGGCAGGTACCCCTGGGCACCATCGAAGATTTGGCCCCGGCCCCGGTGCCCAATTTCGAGTACGGCACACCCAATATGGGCGGCCCCATCATCACCGCCGGCGGGCTGATATTTATCGGGGCAGCCATGGATAATTACCTGCGGGCTTACGATCTCTCAAGCGGCGAAGAGCTATGGAAACAGCGCCTGCCCGCCGGCCCCCAGGCCACACCGATGACCTTTGTCGAGCCCGTTTCCGGCCAGCAATTCCTGGTGATTGCCGCCGGCGGCCACCCCCGCGTAGGCACGACGATAGGCGACTACGTGATCGCCTACAAACTCCCGGAATAAGCAGCTGCAGCTCACTTCCGGGGCCGTGGTTCAAGCAAACTGACCAGGACCCCTCAATTGCGCCGCAGCGACCTCTAAGCCCCTGAAAACTGACCGGTTTTGTTATTATCTGGCGCCCTGAAGCCGGTTACCCTGACCGGGTTCACGCAATATCAGAGAAGGAATCTATGTCCAGCATTCATTACAAGGATGCCGAGGCCCTGCAAACACTGGTCTCGGATGAATTCGGTGACTGGAGCAAGTCGGTCAAGGTCACCCAGGCGATGATCAACGAATTTGCCGACCTGACCGGCGACCACCAGTGGATTCACGTCGATATTGAGCGCTGTGCCGAAGACAGCCCCTTTGGCACCACCATCGCCCACGGTTTCCTGGTCCTGTCCCTGCAACCGGCCATGGCCGGTTCCGGCGACGGTGCCATAGGCCGCATCGAGGGCTATTCCAACATCATGAACTACGGCTCGGATAAGCTGCGCTTTACCGGCGCCGTCCCGGTGGACAGCGAAATCCACCAGCGCAGCCGGCTCAAGTCGGTGGATGTGAAAGAACATAAAACCACCCTGGTGATTGAGACCAATATCCATGTGGTGGGCCAGGAAGAACGCCCCGCGGTGGTTTACGAATTAATGGTTGTATTGCTGTAAGGAGCATCCCATGGCAGAAGCAGTAATTGTTGACGTAGTCCGCACCCCGATCGGCCGCGGCAAACCCGTGGTTGGCGATCTCAGCGGCATGCACCCGGTAGCCCTGCTGGCCGAGACTTACAAGGCCCTGGTCGAACGCAATGGGCTGGAGTACGGCGACGTTGAGCAGACTTATGCCGGTTGCGTAACCCAGGCCGGCGAGCAGTCCAACAACCTGGCCAAGAATGCCTGGCTGCACCTGGGCACCGAATACACTGCCGGCTGCTCAACGGTGGATACCCAGTGCGGCTCCGCCCAGACCTGCAATCACATCATCTCGGCGCTAATCGACGCCGGCCAGATGAATATAGGCATCGCTGCCGGCGTAGAAGCCATGAGCCGTGTCGGCCTCGGTGCCAGCGCCATGCACGGTCCGGGTTACTTTATTACCGAGAACTGGCCCTGGGACCAGGCCATGAGCCAGTTCGAGGCCGCCGATCGCATCGCCAAGAACCGCGGCATCAGTAAGGAAGACTGTGACGAACTGGCCGTGCGCTCCCAGACCAATGCCATCCGCGCCTGGGACGAGGGCCTCTTCCCGCAGGTCATTCCCGTCGAGGCCCCGGTAATGGGAGAAGACATGCAAGCCACCGGGGAAACGAAGACCGTGACCCGCGACCAGGGGATGCGCCCTACCACCATGGAGAGCCTGGCGGACCTGCGCATCCTCAACGAGGGCGGCGTACATACCCCGGGAACGTCCTCCCAGATCTCTGACGGCGCCGCGGCCGTGCTGTACATGAGCGCGGAGGAAGCGAAAGCCCGCGGCCTCAAGCCCCGCGCTCGTATTATCCAGGGCGTGGTAGCCGGTTCAGACCCCTACTACCTGCTGGACGGGCCAGTAAATGCCACCGAGTTACTGTTCAAGAAAACCGGTATGAACATCAATGATATCGACGTGGTCGAGATCAACGAGGCCTTCGCCTCGGTGGTCCTGTCCTGGCACCGGGTCTTCGAGGCCGACATGGACAAGGTCAATATGCGCGGTGGCGCCATCGCCCTGGGCCACCCCGTAGGCTCCACCGGTGCCCGCCTGATCGGCGAGGCCCTGGTCAACCTGGAACAGCAGGACAAGAACACGGCACTGATTACCATGTGCTGCGGCGGCGCCAACGGCACCGGCACCATCATCGAACGCTTATAAAGAAGGGAGTACAACCAAGATGGGCGACTTAACCGGACGAGTAGCAATCATCACCGGCGCCGGCCGTGGCCTCGGTCGCGAGGAAGCGCTGCAACTGGCCAGCCAGGGCGCGAGTGTCGTGATCAGCGATATCGACCTGCCCGATGCGAAAGCCGCCGCCGAGGAGACCGTCGAGGACATCAAGGCCGCCGGTGGCGAGGCCACCCTGGTACTGGGTGATGCCGCCGACTCGGATGATGCGAATCGCGTCTTCAAGACTGCCCTGGATACCTACGGCGATGTGAACATCATGGTCAATAATGCCGGCTTCTGTCGCGACCAGACCATTTTCAACATGGACGATGAGCAGTTCGATTCCGTGGTGCGGGTGCACCTGCGCGGTCACTTCGTCAATATGCGCAATGCCACTGCCTACTGGCGCGGCAAGGCCAAGGCCGGCGAGGAGGTTTACGGCCGCCTGATCAGCACCGCTTCCGAGGCGGCTATTTTCGGTTCCGCCGGCCAGCCCAACTACGCGGCCGCCAAGAGTGGCATCGTTGCCATGACCATGGGCGCAGCCCAGTTACTGATCAAGTACGGCATCACCGCCAATGTAATTATGCCCCGGGCCCGCACGGACATGACCAACTCAGGCATGACGGCGGAGCTGTTTGCTGCACCGGAGGAAGGCTTCGACGCTTTCAATCCGGAAAATGTGGCACCCCTGGTGGGCTATCTCAGCTCACCGGAAGCCGGCCATATTTCCGGCGAGGTGATGGTGGTCTGGGGTCAGCAGGTGGACATCATACAGCGACCGACTTTTGGCCCCCAGTTCCAGAACCCGAAGGGCGGCAAGTGGCAGGTCGACGACCTGCACAGCTCACTGTCGGAGTACTTCAATGCCGAGCACACACCGGTACTGGACGGTTTCTCGGTACCGCCCCAGTAAACCAGTATGGTTTGGAGAAAAGCCCCGTTTTACGGGGCTTTTTTTTGCCCACCCGGTGCAAAACTGGTTATTTTGTGAACAGTGTCTCAATAAGAGCCCTTCCCCACTGAGCCCCGGTCATAAAGCGTGTAAAACCTGAAGACTGCGGTATCACATCGAAACAACAAGACAATAAGGGGTGGGATCATGCTGAGTTTCAAATTAAAGAAAGCCAATCACGACAAGGTATCACGTGTTTCGAAATTCCTGTGCACGGTGGGTTTTGTCGGCATCGTGGTTTTCTCTGCCTACACGGCAATATCAAGCTATATCAAGGCGACCAGTATCCTCTCGGATCATTCCGTCGTTGATGCAGCCCTGGCCTTCGAGTACACGACCGAGGAGAGGCGTAAACGCGGCAGGGTGTCCACGACCTACCACTTCCTCTACCAGTTCTCGGTGGAAGGCGTCGACTACGAGGGACGCTTTACTACCAGCGAGTCAAACTCGGACAAGTTTCTCGACGCCGCGACGATTGCGGTCGCCTATTCGAACAGCGATCACGCCCTGTTCGACAGGCTTGAGTTGCTGGAACGCAACAATGACTTCATGGGCATTCTCGGCCGCCTGGCACTCGCATTCCTCGGCTTCGCCTTCCTGATGTCCCTGCTGCACCTTCTCATGACCGAGAAACTCTTCGTCTTGCGCGAAGAGGATCGGGAACCCGAGCAGGATGAAGAACTCGCCGATGACCCGGCAGCGATGCCCGAAAGTCATCGCGCCTGATTGCCCCCGAGACCGGCCGGCGGGGTATCGCCCCGCCGCGCCTAGAGCAGTGTAAGTCGCACAGCCTGGTAGCTGAGCACCAGCAGGCAGACGTTTGATAGTAAAAACAGGGTCAGGCGTACCGGTAAGGTGTTGACCAAGGACTGCCACAAGCTGTGGGCGATCCGCAGGCCGGTGTAGCCCCAAGCCCACAGCACCGCGGTGCCCTCACCGCCGGCCAGGGCGATAATGCACACCGCTGCATAGAAAATCGTCGGCTGCTCCATCAGGTGGGTGAAGTTATGTGACTTCCAGTTCACGGAATCGGGCATGGCCGCTTCAGCGTCTGCATAACGCGCACCGGGCGCGGCTTCCGTCAGCTTGATCCCGGCATTGGTAAATGCCGGCATACGCGTGACCAGGACCCAGAGCATCATCACCATGGTCCAGGCAACGAGTACCGCAGCCGGCGCGAGTATGGATGTAGTCATTTTTCTCTCCTCTTAATCTGGTGGCGAAGCCTGCATGGCAAGGGGCAGGATGGGCTCCCCGCCAATCCTGCAGGGATCATACTGCGTATACTGCCTATGTCACATGAAACGACATTCACTTTGCAATGACTGCGCCCGCTCTAGGTTATTACCTCGGCCTGCCCGCCTGGGGATTCCCGGGCTGGACCGGCAGCTATTTTCCGAAAGCAGCCGGTGCTGAATCGACCCTGGGCTACTATGCCCGGGTGTTCAACACCGTGGAAGGTAATACGACCTTCTACCGCGTTCCGGATGAACACTCGGTGGAGCGCTGGCGCGAAGCAGTGGCGGGTACGGAGTTTCGATTCAGCTTCAAGCTGCCGCAGACTGTTACCCACGAGCGCCAACCCAGCTGGGATGACCTGGAGCAGTTCATGCGGGTTATCGAACCCCTGGGCGAGCACCTGGGCCCGTTCCTGGTGCAGTGCCCGGCCAAGCTGGGGCCTGCCGATCTGGGCGCCCTGGAATCCCTGTTCGAACAACTGCCCGCGGGGCACCGCTACAGCCTTGAGCTGCGGCACCAGGAGTTCTTCCGCGCGCCGCAGCAGGTAGAGCCACTACTGGAAAAGTACAATGCCGGTCGCGTCATGTTTGATAGTCGGCCGATATACCAGGGAGACAGCCAGCACCCGGAAGTGCTGGCGGCGCGGCACAAGAAGCCCGATGTTCCCCTGCTGGACACGGTTTACAACGGCCTGGTCTACGCCAGGGTCGTATTGCACCCGGACCCGCAGCACAACGGACCCTATATCGAGGAATGGCTGCAGCGTACCGGGGACTACCTGGCATCAGGCCATAGTGTCTACTTTATGATGCACTGCCCCAATAACCAGCACTGCCCGGCTTTCGCGGAACAGTTCCACACTGCCCTCAGTTCACAACTGGATGGTTCACTACCGGCACTGCCGGCCTGGCCGCTGCCGCAACAGGACAGCTTGTTCTAGACAGACAGGTTGGGTCTAGGTGGGTTTCTTTGCGATGATAAACACGGCCATGCTCTTGTCGGGCAGCCACTGGTGTTCGATCTCGAACCCGGCGTCGGTCAGCTCCGTCGCCAGATCATCCGCACTGAAAAAGCGGACCAGTGGCAGGAACCCCAGCAAACGTCCCAGCGGCAACACCAGCTTTAGATACCAGTAGCGCATGCCGAGACAGGCAGTACTGCTGACGAATACACCACCGGGCTTGAGCACCTCGTAAACCCGGGCAATCACTTCATCGCGGTTCTCCAGCAGGTGAAGGATGCTGTGACCCAGGACCGCGTCGTAGGTATTGCCGGCGCTGGCGAGATTTTCTATCGCAGCCTGTTCAAAGCTGACGTTCGTGATCCCGGCGGCATCGGCCTTGTCCCGGGCGATTTCAATCATCTTTTCAGAAAAATCGATCGCCCGGATGTGTTTTGCAAAGGGTGCATGGGCGATGGCCGTGGAACCCGTGCCGCAGCCGAACTCCAGCACCTCAGCCTCGGGACTGAAATATGCCCGGGTCAGCTCCAGTTTCTTCTGGTAAACGGCCTCATCGGGGACTGGCTGTTTAGCATAGCGCTCGGCGATCCGGTCCCAGAATGTGGTGGCTTTAACCATGATTGAACCTCGTATTTCGGAAACCAGCCCGGGTCAGCTCTCCAGGAAGTCGAGCATTTCCTCCAGCGCCGGCTGATGGGTGGTGTCGATGCTGATCACCTCGTCCAGCTCTGCCTGGCTGAGCGGCTCCTGGTTGCGCTGCTGCATGTCCAGCACCGCAAGGTCGGCCTCGGAAGCATCATCAGCCCTCTTGCTGCGCCGTTCAACCCGCTGTCGCTGCACATCCGGCTCGGTGACGCAGTGCATAATGGCGAAAGGGATGCCACTGCCCTGGGCGAGACGCCGGAAAGTATCGCGCTCCGCGGCTTTCAGGAAGGCGGCATCGACCAACACCGCGTAACCCCAGCCAGTCAGTTGAGTCGCTAACTCCAGCAGCATTGCGTAGGTTTTCCCCGTCGCTTCCGGCGTGTAGATGTCCGCTGTATCTGCGGAGCCACTTTTCTCCAGAACCTTCAGGCCATGCATCCGCTTGCGCTCGACATCCGAGCGCAGGCGGACGATTTCGCTGTGCTCCAGCAACTGGTCTGAGACCCAGGTTTTGCCCGAACCCGACAAGCCGTGGGCAATCGCCAGCTTCGCCGTCCCGGGCCGGGTATAGGCGTCTGCCAGCTCGAGATACTTGATCAGGTCTGCGGTCTCCTCAAGTGCATTAGCCGGCGACTGCGCAAGACGCAGGCTGGCCACCTTGGCTCGCACCAGTGCGCGGTACACCTGGTAGAAACGCAACACCTGCAGTCCCTGGTAATCGCCGGTTAGTTGCAGGTAGTCATTGAGCAGCCGGCCCGCGAGATCGCTTCGCCCATGATCGTCCAGGTCCATCAAAAAGAAGGCGAGTTCGCTCATCACATCGATCCAGCGCAGGCCGGGGTTGAACTCAATACAGTCGAAGGGAATGATCTCGCCACGCCAGTAGACGATATTGCGCAGGTGCAGGTCACCGTGGCACTCGCGCACGAGTCCGTCCGCCAGACGCTGGTTAAACACGTTCTTTAACTGTCTGGAGGCCTCCTGGCTCCAGTCTTCCAGGGTCGCGAACAGGTCGCGGATTCTCGGGTCTTCAACCTGTTGATCGAGGTTTGGCCGGATCTGGTCAAAATTCTCCTGCACCGGCACATAAACAGCCGCTGAGGTACCGAAGCCGGAGTCCGGGGCGGCGTGCTCCGCACTGTCGTGGAAGTCCGCCAGTATGGTGGCGACCCTTTTTATATGGGTGCCATCGAGTTCGCCGCGTTGCAATAAGCGGTCGAAACCCTGCTGTGTATCGAACTGGCACATGCGCACGGCATAATCGAGAACCGGGCCGTCACCGTCGACCACCGGAGCACCGGGTTCCCCACATATGGGAACCACGTCCAGGTAGACCTGCGGTGCCAGGCGGCGATTGAGGCGGACTTCTTCCTCGCAGCAGTGCTGGCGCTTGTCCAGGCTGGAGAAGTCGAGGAACCCGAAATTCACCGGCTTCTTGATCTTGTAGGCATACTCGCCGGTGAGCAGTACCCAGGAAATATGCGTCTCGATAAGCTCTACCGATGACACCGGGTGGGGCCAGGCCGGCGGCCGTTGCAGTGCGGCTATCGATTGCTCGTCCATCAGTCGATCCGGAAGCGTCGGCGCAGGTAACGGGCAATGCCGTCCTCGTCGTGATGGCCGATGATCTCCGTTGCCGCCGCTTTCACATGCTCCTTGGCACTTTCCGGGGCGTACGATTCATCGGCGGCGGCGAACATGCTGAGATCGTTCTCGCTGTCGCCAAAACAAATCACCTTGCTGGCACCCAGCTGCGTGCGCAACACCTCCACCGCGCCGCCCTTGCTGGCATCGCTGTGGTGAATATCGATCCACTTGGCATGCTGGCCTTCCAGGGCGTTGCCGGCATAGGCAACGAGGTGCTCCTCGTTGTCGATCAACAACTCCACCGCTTCCACCGCGCTGGGAATACCGAGAGCGCTGATATTGGTGATCTCCGCATCCGCGGGCAATTCCGAGGCAGGTTTGATGTTCACGTCGTAGCGTTCATCCATGCTGGCCGCCAGCCGCTCCTCGATTGGTGTCTGCAGTGGCGGATGGTAGATACCGTGACGGTTATCGGGCTCCAGGGTGAAGATAAAGGGCGTGATGTTCTGTGCCAGGATCGCCTCCAGCACGTGGGCGATCTCGTCCAGGGTGAGAAAATTCTGGTGGCTGTACTGTTCGTCGCGCGGGTCCCAGATCATCACGCCGTTCTTGAACACCTGGGGCAGGTGAAAGGCGTGGCCTTCGAGCACTTCCAGCGCACCGTTCAGGGTGCGGCCGGTAGCTACCGTGTAGGCAATGCCCTGCTCAGCCAGGGCGACAAGCGTTTCACGGGTGTAGGGGGATATCTTCGAGGTGCTGTCGAGCAGGGTACCGTCGAGATCAAAAACTATGAGTTCCATCGACCACAGATCCGCGCGGGGATGAGCCACGCCTGATGTAAAAGGGGATGCTAACGACTTGGGACCGCTTGGGCAACGGATAGTGCATAATGTCGAACCTGTGCACAGCTTGACGAGGAGCCGAAATGGCCATCGACTTTTCCTTCGAACCCGAGGTCGAGGAAGTTCGACTCAAAATTCGCGATTTCATGAAAAACGTGGTCGGCCCGCGCATGGAGCAGGCCGAGGCCGCCGGTGGGGGCCGCGAGGAGATGATCAAGGCCATAACCGAGTTGAGGCCCAAGGCCTATGAAGCCGGTTACTGGCTACCTCACATGCCGGAGGAATGGGGCGGAATGGGCCTGGGTCCTACCGCCCTCGCCGCGGTATCCGCGGAAGCAGCGCGCGTCGGTATCGGCCCCTATATCATCAATGCCCAGGCCCCGGACGAGGGCAATATGCATACCCTGCTCCACTTCGGTACCGAGGCCCAGAAGGAGGAGTACCTGCGACCCCTGTGCGAGGGTAAAGCCCGCAGCTGCTTTTCCATGACCGAACCCGAGGTCGCGGGCTCAGATCCCACCCTGATCCAGACCAAAGCCGAGTTCGATGGCGAGCACTGGGTGATGAACGGCCACAAGTGGTTCACCTCCGGTGCACGCGGCGCGAAATTTGCCATCGTCATTGCCTGCACCGACCCCGAGGCGGAAATTCCCCAGGCCCGCAATACCGCCTTTATCGTCCCCACCGACACCGAGGGTTTCGACATGGTACGGGACGTGGAAACCATGGCCGGGGGCCACAATCACTGGGAGATCCGCTACAACAACGTAAAGGTGCCGGACTCCGCTATCCTCGGTGAGCGCGGTGGCGGCCATAAACTAGGCCAGGTTCGGCTAGGACCGGCCCGCCTCGCCCACTGCATGCGCTGGATTGGGCAGATCGAAACCGCCCTGGAGTTGTTGATAGACCGCGCCCAGGAGCGATTCGCCCACGGTTCCTACCTGTCGGAAAAACAGGGCATCCAGTGGATGATGGCCGACAGTGCGCGGGAACTGTACGCTGCCAAGCTGATGGTGCTGCACAGCGCCTACAAGATCGAGCACGGCATGGAGTTCAAGCAGGAAGTCTCCATGGCCAAACACCACGTGGCCAACACCCTGTGGCGGGTGGTGGACCGGGCCATGCAGGTGCACGGAGCACTGGGTTATTCCACCGACACCCCCCTGGCGGGCATGTTGCAGCAGGCGCGCTGGTCGCGCTTCGCCGATGGCGCCGACGAGGTCCACCAGATGCGCACGGCGGAGTTACTGATGAAGGCGTATAACGAAGACGGTTCCATCAATGCCGGCGTAGGCGGCCTGCCGATCTGATATGACTGTCCAGGATATTCTCAAAGACGACCTGAGCCTGTTTGCCATCCCGCTATACCTGGCAGCAGTGGCCCTGGAAGCCCTGTGGTCGCGCCGCCAACACCTCAACTGGTACCGGGCGCGAGATACCTTCGTCTCCCTGAGCATGCTGGTGGCAGCCGGCCTGGTGGAACTGTTGCCGCGGTTCCTGGCCCTGTTGCTGATGATCCAGTTACACGAGATCAGCCCCCTGCGCGACGTGATAGACCGACAGTGGTGGGCCTGGCTGCTCTTGTTCTTCCTCGACGACTTCAGCTACTACTGGTTTCACCGGGCCAATCACGAGGTGCGCCTGCTGTGGGCGGGCCACGTCAACCACCACTCCTCCCAGTACCTGAATTTCGGCACTGCCCTGCGCCAGGGCGTGGGCGAACGCGTGCACAAGTTCCTGTTCTGGCTGTGGCTGCCCTTGCTGGGTTTCGACCCGGCCATGATCATCACCGTCATCAGCATCAACCTGTTCTACCAGTTCTGGATTCACACCCAGGCCGTGCGACGCCTGCATCCCTGGATCGAGTTCATTTTCAACACGCCCTCCCACCACCGGGTGCATCACGGCTCCAATGTGCGTTACCTGGACTGCAACCACGCCGGGGTACTGATTATCTGGGACCGGCTGTTCGGTACGTTCAGCCCGGAGATGGATGAAGAACCGGTTGTCTACGGCCTTACCAAAAATATTGACGGCGACAGTGTGCTCACCGTGCTGGGTCACGAATATATGTCGATCTGGCGGGACGTGAAGCGCGCCGAGCGCTGGCAGGACAAGCTGCGCTACCTGTTCCTGGCGCCGGGCTGGAGCCACGACGGTGAGGACAAGCGCGCCAGGGTACTGCGCGCACAGCTACAGGGCAGTGCCTGAGTAGTGAAGATGAAAAGAACCCTTATCGCCCTGCTGCTACTGTCACTACCTGTCGCGTACCTGGCCTGGTGGTCGCAAAAGGTGGCAGCGCAGGTTGCCAGCAGCGATCCTACCGTCTGGGAGGAGGCCATCGCGGCATTTGAGACAACGCCGGGGGATACACCAGCGGAGGCGTTCCTGTTTGTCGGCAGCTCTTCGATTCGCTTATGGCGCACACTGCACGAAGATATGGCCCCGCTGCCCGTGATACAGCGGGGCTTTGGCGGGTCGCGTATCGGCGACGTACTGCACTATGCCGACCGGCTGATCACGCGCTTCGATCCAAGCGCTGTGATTGTCTTCGTCGGTTCCAACGATATCAATGTCACCGAGACACCCCAACAGGCCATGACAGCAGTACCTGTTATCGCCGACGGATTTGAGCAACTGGTCGATACCATCCACGCCAACCGCGCCGATACGCAGATCTTCTGGATCGATATCACCGCCACCCGATTTTCCTGGGACAAACTGGCCGCGGTGGACGCCGCCAATGCCGCGGTTGGGAAGATTTGCGCCGCCCGGCGCCAGGTACACTGTATCCACACCCGTGACATCTTCGTCAATAATCGCGGCGAACTGGACGATTCCCTGTTCGTCCTCGACGGCCTGCACCTCAACAGTAGCGGCTACTCACGCTGGACCGAGCGCATCAAACCGGTTCTCCAGGGTACAGTAGTCGAAGTCGCATCCCCTTAAAGCTTCCACCGCACAGGTCGATAACAGTCATGGATGGCTGTATTTCCCAGGAACGCTGCGACGCACTGACTGTATGGACTACGACAATCGCAACTCGTGTACACGATCTCGCCTGATTGCGAACATGGCCCTGGCATTGGCCGTATTCGCAATCATTGCTATTCCCGTGCACCGATGGGCCACCGGGGCGCTGGACCCAATGATCATAGCGACACAGGGCGGGATCTTGTGTGTCATGTTGTGGGTGCAGTACATCGCCTCACGTGGCGAACAGCTGCTCCTGGCTGCCATCGTGCTATTGGTGGCACAGTCTGCGAACTACCTGGGCTTCATGGTCCTGTCAGGCGGTATCAGCGGGCCAATCGCCCTGCTGGGACCCTTACTGCCACTGCTGGCAAGCCTGATGATCGGCCAGCGCACAGCCTGGGGCCTGGCAGCGGCGCTGTTTGCCGTGGTCGTTGCCGTTAGCGGCATGCCATCCGGCGACGGGGCAATTCCACTGCTGACACTGGCAACCCTGTTCGCAGCCACCACCTGGGTTGGGGGCTATTATGCGAAGTCCAACCAGGCACTGGAACGCGAAGTCTGGCACCAGTCCCGCCACGACCCGCTCACGGGCATTTACAATCGCTGGTACATCGAGGAAACCCTGCAAACCGAGGTACTGCGCGCACGCCGCAACCACAGCTCCCTGTGTGTGCTGATGGTCGATATCGATCACTTTCGCCAATTGAATGTCAGGCTCGGTCACCGGGCAGGTAACAAATGCCTGCAAAAAATCGCCGGGATTATTGCCGAAACAATCCGCCGGCCGGCGGATATTGTCGGTCGCTTCGGTGGTGAGGAATTCCTCGTCCTGCTCCCGGAGACACAGTTCGAGGGTGGCATAAAGCTGGCTCAGGACATCCGTGAGCGCATCAGGCGCGAGGTCGATTACGTTTTCAAGGACGAGCGCGTACCCGTGACCGTCACCATCGGTGCTACCGTGACCGATCCGCGCGGCGGCAACAGCAGCGACGTGCTCATCGCCCGGGCCAATGCCTACCTCCATCAGGGCAAGGCCGCCGGCAGAAACCGGGTCGAGCACGATCCGGCCAGCCCGCAGCCGGTCCCGGAGGAAGACCCCGCAGCCCCGGAACCCGAGCTCGTCGCCCGGGCCTGATTTCGGCGCCCGATCGCCTGCATACTTAGTTCACCGATCTGATATAGCTAATCCATGGTATAGCGCCGTGCTGAATTTCAGCTATCTTTTCCCCAGATAACTCTATTCGGGGGAAAGGACAATGAAAGTAGGGGTACCCAAGGAAATCAAGACACTGGAATTCCGCGTCGGCATGACACCGGCCGGGGTGCGGGAACTGGTCAGCGACGGTCACGAGGTACTGGTGGAGACCCACGCCGGTGCGGGCATCGGCATGGAAGATGCAGACTATATCGCCGCCGGCGCCGAAATCGCGGGTAGTGCCGCAGATGTCTTCGCCGCCGCTGACATGATCGTCAAGGTCAAGGAGCCGCAGAAAGACGAGTGCGGCATGCTGCGGGAAGACCAGGTGCTGTTCACCTACCTGCACCTGGCGGCGGACCCGGACCAGGCCAAGGCCCTGGTGGACTCCGGCACCACCGCGATCGCCTATGAGACAGTCACCGGCGATGCGGAAAACCTGCCGCTGCTGACACCCATGTCCGAGGTGGCCGGGCGACTATCCATCCAGGCCGGCGCCTACGCCCTGCAGAAAGCCAACGGCGGTCGCGGCGTATTGCTCGGTGGCGTTCCAGGCGTGGAACCCGGCAAGGTCGTCGTCATCGGCGGCGGTGTGGCCGGACTCAATGCCGCCGACATGGCGGTGGGTCTGGCGGCGGACGTGACCATACTCGACCGCTCGATCCCGCGCCTGCACTACATCGACAATATCTTCGGCGGCCGCGTGCATACGATTTATTCCACCAAGTCCGAGATCGACCGCTACGTCACCGAGGCGGACCTGGTGGTGGGTTCCGTGCTGATAGCGGGAGCCGCAGCGCCGAAGCTGGTTTCCGCTCAAAACGTCAAAGACATGAAGGCCGGTTCGGTGATGGTGGACATCTCCATCGACCAGGGTGGGTGCTTTGAAACTTCGCGACCGACTACCCACGCCGAACCCACCTACGTGGTCGACGATGTGGTTCACTACTGCGTGACCAATATGCCCGGCGCCGTACCGCGCACCAGCACCCTGGCGCTGACCAATGCTACCCTGCCCTTCGTCAAGAACCTGGCCAACTTCGGCTGGCGCGACGCACTGAAGCGCGACCCGCACCTGGCCAACGGACTCAATGTACATGCCGGCCACGTCAACCACGAGGCCGTGGCCCACGACCTGGGATACAAATACCTCTCCGCCGAGGAAGCCATTGCCAGTGGTTAGGTGATTGGTAATAGGTCTGCTTTCTAACTAGACTTTACCGATACCCCTGGAATTGGATGAGGCCCGGGCCAGATGGCATCCGGGCAAGACGTATGGAAGACAAGCAGGACTTCTCCGCCAACGTGACTGAGCTGCACGGTGACGCGCCAGCGCCGCCTGCGGAGGATACGCCCCTCGAGCGCAATCCGGGCACGGAGCTGAACCTGGACTGGGTCGACCCCCTGAAGGTGAACCTCAGCGCGGTAGACCGGCGCATCTCCAGCCTGGGTGGGCGGCGCACGGTGAAGAAAGACTGGCAGATCGCCTGGTTGCTGAAGGCGGTATCGCTGATCGACCTCACCACCCTCGCCGGAGACGACACCGAGGCTCGCGTTCGGCGACTCTGCGCCAAGGCAAAGAACCCGGTCAACCCTGACATCCTGGAGGCGCTGGACGTTGGCGATTTGGGACTGACCACTGCAGCGGTATGCGTGTACCACGATATGCTGGCTGCGGCTAAAACAGCGCTAGAGGGCAGTAACATCGAACTGGCCGCGGTCTCCACCGGTTTCCCGGCGGGACTGTCGCCCCTGGACACGCGTATTGCCGAGATCAGGGCCTCAGTGGACGCCGGTGCCAGCGAGATCGATATCGTGATTTCCCGCCGCCATGTGCTGACCGGCAACTGGCAGGCGCTCTATGACGAGGTGAAAGCCTTCCGCGAGGCTTGCGGTCCGGCTCATATGAAATCCATCCTTGCCACCGGCGAGCTGGGCACCCTGCGCAACGTGGTCAAGGCCTCAATGGTCTGCATGATGGCGGGCTCAGACTTCATCAAGACCTCCACCGGCAAGGAGCCGGTCAATGCCACCCTGGGCGTGTCGCTGGTCATGTTGCGCATGATCCGTGACTACTGCGACAAGACCGGTCACAAGGTGGGTTTCAAACCCGCCGGCGGTATCAGCAGCGCCAAGGACGCCCTGCTCTACCTGATATTGCTCAAGGAGGAACTGGGCCGGGACTGGCTGGAACCTACCCTGTTTCGTTTCGGTGCATCCAGCTTGCTGGGCGATCTCGAACGACAACTGGAACACGCGGCCACCGGCCGCTATTCGGCGGGCTTCCGCCACGCCCTGGTGTAGGATTACTGCGTGAGCGTAAAAACAATAATGGACGACATGGAATACGGCCCCGCACCGGAGAGTGACGCACAGGCCCGCGAGTGGCTGGCAAAACACAGCGACGGTTTCGGCCACTTCATCGACGGCAACTTCGTCAGGAGCGAGGGCGCCGAGACGTTTAGCAGCCGCAATCCCGCCAACGGAGAAACCCTGGCGCAACTGGAACAGGCCAATGCCGCCACGGTAAACACAGCGGTCAATGCCGCCCGCAATGCCCAGGTGGGCTGGATCAAGCGCAGTCCCCACGAACGCGCCAAATTCCTCTACGCCCTGGCGCGCCTGGTACAGAAACACAGTCGCCTGTTCGCAGTGCTGGAAACCCTGGACAACGGCAAGCCGATTCGGGAATCCCGTGATATCGATATACCCCTGGTGGTGCGTCACTTCTATCACCACGCCGGCTGGGCACAACTCGCGTCCTCGGAACTCGAAGATTACGAGCCGGTGGGCGTGGTCGGGCAGGTCATTCCCTGGAACTTTCCCCTGTTGATGCTGGCCTGGAAGATTGCACCGGCCCTGGCCGCGGGCAATACGGTGGTGCTGAAACCCGCCGAGTACACCAGCCTGACGGCGCTGCTGTTTGCTGAAATCTGCCAGGATGCAGGATTACCGCCCGGGGTGGTCAACATCATCACCGGCGACGGCCGCACCGGGGCCCTGCTTACCGAGCACCCGAAGATCCAGAAGGTGGCCTTTACCGGTTCCACTGAGGTAGGCCGAAAGATCCGCGAAACCACCGCCGGCAGTGGCAAAAAGCTGACCCTGGAACTGGGGGGCAAATCGCCGTTTATCGTATTCGACGATGCCGATCTGGATGCAGCAGTGGAAGGCCTGGTAGACGCGATATGGTTCAACCAGGGCGAGGTCTGCTGTGCGGGTTCGCGCCTGCTGGTGCAGGAAACCATCGCCGAGAAATTGCTGGAAAAGGTCCGCGCCCGCATGGACAAGCTGCGCGTCGGTGACCCGCTGGACAAGGCGATCGATATCGGCGCCGTGGCCGACCCGGTGCAGTTGCAGCAGATTCGAGAGCGGGTTTCACAGGGCGTCGAGGAAGGCGCCGAGATCTACCAGCCCGATTGTCTGGCCGACACCCACGAGCAGCGGTGCTTCTATCCGCCTACCCTGATGCTCAACGTGGAAAGCTCCTTTAAGGTCGCCCAGGAGGAAATATTCGGCCCGGTACTGGTGTCGATGACCTTCCGCACACCGGCGGAAGCGGTGTCTCTGGCCAACAACACCCGCTACGGGCTGGCCGCCAGTATCTGGAGCGAAAACATCAACCTGGCCCTGGACCTGGCCCCGAAACTGAAAGCCGGTGTGGTGTGGATCAATTGCACCAACCAGTTCGACGCCGCATGCGGTTTTGGCGGTGTACGCGAGTCCGGTTTCGGTCGCGAGGGTGGCCGCGACGGCATGCTGGAATACATGAAACCACGCTACGAGGCCAAGCTCGGGGCACCGGACCCAGAGGCCACACCGCCGCCGGCAGCACCCTCCCAGGACGACTCTCCCGACATCGACCGCACACCCAAGTTCTATATCGGCGGCAAACAGGCACGACCGGATTCCGGCTACAGCCGCGATGTGTTTTCCCCGGCGGGCAAGCTCATCGGCCAGGTGGGCGAAGGCAACCGAAAGGACATCCGTAACGCGGTGGAAGCGGCGGCAAAGGCCGAGGCCTGGTCAAAAACCGCGAGCCACAGCCGCGCCCAGATTATGTATTACATCGCCGAGAACCTGGGCGCCCGACGCCGCGAGTTTACCGACCGACTGATAGAACAAACAGGCATGGCCCGGCGCACAGCAAGTCGCGAAGTTGATGCAGCCACCAGTCGCTTGTTCAGTTACGGCGCCTGGGCCGACAAGTACGACGGCGCCACCCACACCACACCCATGCGCGGCATCGCCATGTCGGTGCACGAGCCCCGCGGTGTGATGGGCCTGGTTTGCCCGAATGAGTTTCCGCTGCTGGGCTTTATCTCCCTGGTGGCACCGGCAATCGCTATGGGCAACCGTGTAATCGCCGTTCCGAGCGAGGCGCACCCACTCTCGGCCACGGATCTCTACCAGGTATTCGACACCTCCGATCTACCCGGCGGTGTGGTCAATATCGTCTGTGGAACACACCGGGAACTCGGCATGGTGCTGGCAGACCACTACAACGTGGACGCCCTCTGGTACCGCGGCAGCCCCGCCGGCTGCGAGGCCGTCGAGCGCGCCTCCGCCGCCAACCTGAAATCCACCTGGGTCAATAACGGCCTGCGCTACGACCTGCTCGACCCGGAGCAGGGCGAGGGCCGTGATTACCTGCGCCAGGCCACAGAAGTGAAAACCATCTGGGCCCCGTACGGCGAGTAGTGACCAGCCCGCGGCTCATTTACGACGGCGACTGCGAATTCTGCGTGTACTGCATGGATTTCGCTCGCGAAGCCACGGGCGATGCCGTCGAGTACCAGCCCTACCAGGCCGTGCAGGACCAGCACCCGGATATTTCTGAAGACGAGTTCAAGGCCGCCATCCAACTGGTACATACCGATGGCCACATTACTCACGGCGCCCAGGCCGCCTTCGAAACCCTCGCCAAAGGCGGATACAACCGCTTCTGGGAGCGCTGTTATCGGCGCCTTCCGGGATTCGCCTGGCTCATGGAGATCGCCTATCGATTCGTGGCCGCCCACCGCAACGGCTGCTACCGCATCAGCAAGCGCCTGTTTGGCGCCGAACTGCGCCCCGCCCGCTACGAACTGACCATCTGGGTTTACCTGCGCCTGCTGGCCATTGTCTACCTGGCGGCGTTCAGCTCTCTGACAATCCAGGCGCCGGGCCTGATTGGCTCCGAAGGGATCCTGCCGGTGGCCGACTATTTCGGCGCCGTGGATGCACAATATGGCCCCGAGAAATACTGGTGGCTGCCCTCCCTGTTATGGTTCAGCAGTTCCGACTGGGCGATCACCGCACTGGGTTCCGCAGGTATCGCCTTTTCCATCGCCTTGTTATTGAATCGCCTGCCCCGAACCAGCCTGGTGTGCCTCTATATCCTGCACCTGTCCCTGATCAGCGCCGGTCAGGTCTTTGTGACCTTCCAGTGGGACATCCTGTTGCTGGAGTGCGGCTTCCTGGCGATCTTCCTGCACTACCGACCGGGACTGTTCGTGTGGCTGCACCGTTGGCTGCTGTTTCGGTTCATCCTGCAGTCGGGGCTGGTGAAACTGCTGAGCGGCGATGAGAGTTGGCGTGCCTTGACCGCGCTCACTTTTCACTTTGAATCCCAGCCCCTGCCCACGGCGCTGGCCTGGTACGCCCACAAACTGCCGGAAATGGTGCTGCAGGCCGGTGTGTTCCTCACTTTCATCATCGAACTGGTGGTGCCGTTCCTGCTGTTGATGCCGCGCAACCTGCGGCTGCTGGCAGCCGAAGCCATCGTGTTCTTCCAATTGGCCATCATGCTCACCGGCAGCTACAACTACTTCAACCTGCTGACCGTGGCCCTGTGCCTGCTGTTGATGGACGACCGGATTCTCAGGGGCCTGGTGCCCGGATTCATCCGCGAACGTGGCCAGCAACTGGCCAGCTCCGCCCGGAACTGGCGCCGCGCTGCCCTGCCGGTGTCTGTGGCCTGCCTTTACCTGGTGCTTAGCGTGGTGCTGATGGCCGGAACCGGCCGTCGCCTGGAAGTACCGGAACCTCTCCACAAACTGCTGGCCTGGACCTCACCCCTGCATATCGCCAATAGCTACGGACTGTTCGCGGTGATGACCAAAAATCGCCCCGAAATCGTCATCGAGGGATCGATGGACGGCAAGCAATGGCTCAGCTACGAATTACCCTACAAGCCCGGCGACCTGGAACGGGCCCCGGTCTGGGCGACCCCGCACCAACCGCGCCTGGACTGGCAACTCTGGTTCGCCGCCCTGCAACCGGTGGAGCGAAATCCCTGGTTCAAGCACCTGGTAGTGCGCTTGCTGACCGGCTCAGAACCAGTGCTGGACCTGTTTGCCGTCAACCCCTTCCCGGATGAACCGCCACAATATGTGCGCGCCCGGCTCTACCAGTACCACTTTTCCGACTGGGATACCCGGCGCGAGACCGGGGCCTGGTGGACGCGCCGCTATGCCGGCGAGTTCTATCCCGCGGCGGGGCTGGGGGAACGCAGCGAGATCTATGCCTCGGACTGGTGAGCGCGAGCTATTTCGGCACCAGGGCGACTACGCGCACCGGCGCGCCTGAACCACCGCCGATCTTTACCGGCAGGGCGATCACGGTAAACCCGCTGGCGGGTAATTTCTCAAGACCGGTCAGGTTTTCCAGCCCGCCGACATTCCTCGCCGCAGCGACGCGGTGCACCATAAAGTCCTTCGATTTGCCGTAGTCGATAGAGGCCGTATCCACACCCAGCATCGCCACTCCCCTCTCCTCCACCAGCAACCGGGTTGCATCGACACCGTAACCGGGAAACTGCAGCTTGCTGGCATCACCGGGGGTGTCGTCGCCCAGGTAGGCCCTGGCATCCGGCCAGTGCCGACTCCAGCCACTGCGCATCAGCACGATGCTGCCGGCGGCAATGGGCCCGTGACGGTCTTCGAAATCGGTTACGTCCTTCACCTGCAGCCGGTAATTGCGATCCGCTGCAGCCTGCTTGCTCACATCGATAACCACCCCCGGTGCAATCAGTTGCTGCAGGGGCATTTTTTCCGTGGTGATACCGTCCGCCGAGAAATGAATGGGCGCGTCCAGGTGCGTGCCACCGTGCTCAGGCGTACAGAATGAGAATGCCGAGTAGAAGTAACCGCCGTCGGTCGGCCCCCAGGCCAGGGTTTGTTTTTTGAAGGTGGTGGGCGAGGTAGGCCAGAACAGGGTTTGCTCATCGTAGCTGTGGCTGAGATCCACCATCTGGTAACGGTCCGGGTCCAGCGCCCAGGCCCCGCAACAGCACAGCACCAGGCCGAGGGTGATAAGGGATTTCATGGCACTTCTCCGAAAGACGCGGGTCACAGATTAATAGTAGACGACCTGGTGGCGGGCAATCCGGCTAAACTGCATCGCCACAATCCACTATACTAGTCAGACGCCACCCGGACCCCGGCGCCGGGCGGCAGGCGCAAATGGCATGAAGAAACTTGCAGCCCTGATAACAATTATCTGCAGCCTATCCTGGATCTCAGCGGGATGGGCCGCTAATGGACTGCACATTGACCGCAGCGGATTCGGCAACAGCGCCCTGCCGATCTGGTCCGAACTGACCCCCTTTGAAGAAACGGTTATCGCCGATGCCTCTGCTGCACGGGCCGGCGACGCCGACGCGCTGCTCGGGCTCTATCTGGTTGCCGGTGGGGAGAGCCGCGACTGGGCCAGTTTCCGCTACTACCAGCAGGAAATTGACAGCTGGCTGGCCGAGAACAAGCTCGGCCGCAAGGGCGGCGACGCACGACGCGGCCGGGATCTCTACATCGGCATGCACAGGGAGTTCTTTGGTCCGGAGCCCGCACCCATGTCAGTGCCGGATAATTACCGGGCTGAGCAGAGCCAGTTATCCGAGATATTCGAAAGCGAGCGCTTTAACTGCATCAGCTCGTCCATGCTCTATATCGTGATTGCCCGCAAGGCCGGTCTCGACGTCGACGGCGTGGTATTGCCCTCCCATGCCTTCGTGCAGTTGAACACCGAAGACGGCAATGTGCTGGAAATTGAAACCACCTCGCTGGCCGGGTTTGGCCAGGTCCACGATGAGGCCTTCTACGACAGCTCAACCGGGAACTGGTTTTCCGACCGCGACCTGGCCCCGCCCACTTTTGAGGACTACCTGGATCGGGAAATTGTGTCCCCCTATGAGCTGGGCCTGTTCAATATGACCAACCAGCACACCGCCGAGGACCGCATGTCACACGCGGACCGCATGCGCCTGGCGGAGATCCGGGCGCAGCAAATGCCCCGCGACGTGGCGGCGCAAAAGTCGCGCCTGGCTTACTACTACCAGGAGTTTGCCCACTTCTCGGACCGTGGCGACTACGTATCGGCAATGCGCATGTTCGACCAGGTTGGCCCCTACCTGGATGACCAGGCTTTCCGCCACCGGGACGATCCCGAGTTTGTGAGCCTGCTGACCGCGGTGGAAGCGCAGCGGGCAGAAACCCTGGTCCAGCAGGGACGCCAGCAGGAAGGCCTCGAGCTCGCCCGCGCATTGCTGCAGGACCTCAACCTGGAAGTAGACCCCTTCGGTGTGGAAAACCACCTTTTCTCGGTGATCAGTCGCTACGCGGTGAACCGGGCAGATGACGCCGATTACCCCGGCGCCCGTGAGGTGTTCAACTCCCTGGAAGACCAGTGTCTGCAGAACAAGGTTTGCAACAGTGGCCTGGCGCACGTGTACTCGACCTGGGCACTGCACTACGTGGAGGACCGCAACTGGCGCCGCAGTGTGGATGTGTACCAGGAATACCTGCTACTGGATAACAGCAGCAATATCTCGCGCCACTTTTCCACCAACCTCGAGCGTGCCTACCTCAACTGGGCAGCCGTCGAGGAATGGTCCGGGGAATGGGAGAGCGCCATGGGATTACTCAACCAGTGCACCCAGGCCCTGGATGGCGCCGAGCGCTGCGCCTCTGCCCTGCGCGAGCTCGACGAAAAGCACGACTCGGGATACCTCTAGGTTTCAGTCGGCGCTGACCACCGTCCAGCGCGGGTCCCACTCCTCCAGCTCATACCGCTCCGTCATCGGGAAATTCGGCGGCCGTTTGTGCTCCAGGCGCGGATCGAACCTCACCCGCGTGGCATAGCGTGGCTCCGTGGCTGAAAACGTACCGGCGGTCACGCTGCCGTAAATATCCAACAGGGCATGGTTGCGGGCACGGTAGCCGCGCACCCGGAACCGGCGCTTCGCATAGATAGCCGCGTGAATGTTGAGATCGCCGGGCCCGGTGAGTTCAGGGGCTCCCACATCCACAGATTTATCGCTGACCAGGCCCAGGTAATCGGTGGAATCCGGTATCTCCTGGGGGTCCCGCGCATAGGTCAGGTTGCCCGCAACCGTAATCCGCTCGGGGGAATACACCACCACGCTGCCACGCACCACGCCGCTGACCTGGAGTTCGGCATCGCCGCGGGCAACGATAAACCAGGGAGTTTCGGGCAGATCAACGCGATCTTCCCCATCCTCGCCGGCCAGGGCTTGCCAGCGATAGTGGCCATCGCCGTCGAACACTATGCGGCTGTCTTCATCGAAAAAGTGCACATTGTCAGGTGATATCTCCGGTGCCCAGGGCGATGGGCTTTGCGGCAGGGGAATACGCCGGGCGAAGGTCTCCAGGCCACCGAGAAATACCTCGGCACGGCGTGCTCTGCCCTCGAATTTGACCCGGGCCGACACTGTGGTGAGACCACTGACCTGTGGCCCCGGTTCGCCACCCAGGTTGACCAATAGCTCGGAATTGGAATGAAAACGGCCATCGATGAGATCGCTGGACAGGGACACCTCCGGGCTCCAGCGATCCACAACCTGGGCGTAATGGGAAAAGGGAATGCGCTTCAGCGCCATCTGCGTGGACAACTGCAGGCCATCGATCCGGGTCGTGATATTGAGCACCGCGCGCTCCAGGTCGGTGGGATCGCTCGCCGGCATGTGCTCGACAGTGGCGACGAACTCCCGCTCGCCCTCTCGCCACTGCAGCAGTTCTGCAGCCTCGTGCCAGTCAGGCAACCGACGCTGCCAGCTATTCAGCGCGGTGGACAAGATTCTTTGCTGCTCGGCATCCACCGGGGCACGGATAGCCAGGTCGGCGAGGGCGATTTCGTATTCCTCATGGAGCACGGGGGCTAGATCCAGGGGCATGTCTTCCAGCGGTAACGCCACGGGCTCTGTGGGCAAATTGACCAGCTCTGGTGCCCCGGGTTGCGGGAGATCTTCCAGGATAGTTCTGACGGGCTCCGCGACTGCTGGATTCAGTGCCGGAACAACCTCAGCAGCTCTGCCGGCCAGGGATACCGCCAGGCTTCCGGGCGAAGACCCATCAGCGCTCGATCTGCCTTCAGGGTACCAACGCACAAAGGCACCCATGCTCAGTACATGCAGTGCGAGCGACAGTAACAGGGCGAGTACAATCGGGCGCCTGGGCGGTGTCTCCATGTATTCCGCTCTATCGGAACGGGCTTTCTGCTAGCTTAGTACATTTAGCGTGGGGCAGCTCGCTCTACCCCACTCAGTGGAAGCTGCTTAGCGGTTATCCCAGTTCGGATCGCAGTAGATTTCAATTTCGCCCTTCTTGACGACACAGCCAAAGTTTCCAGAGGTTGTAGTCGTGTTCGTCAGATCATCAGTTATGGTTACCGTCTTCCCGTCTTCTGATATCTGGCGTGTCAACGGCCCGCCTTCAGGGAGCTCCTTAACATCATCAAACAACCATTTATCATCGGTCCTGGAATGGAAGACAATTTCGACTATCCCCTTATCCGGGTCCGTTTCTTTGATAGGCAGTTTGAACTCAAAATCCCCGTCATTAATCGGTGTTCCGTCATCCCAATCTGTATTACCACCTGTGTAACGGTAGTAATAGCCCTTGATCTTCGGGCGATTACCTTTGCGATCGGGACTGTCAACGGGCAGGTTTTTGCGCACTATCATCGCGATGCACCAGGGAATCGTATCGCCCTCTGCCGGCATTGGAACCGTGTCCTGTTCAGCAATTTCCAGATAGATTGTAGTATCAGCCATGACACCTCTCCTTCTTTATCTTGCTCCGTAGAGCGTTGACCTCAGGGGTGATCCATTGAGGTACTCCGGCGCCCGATACTCTGTATCGAGTACTGGATTGATAATCCTGTGTGCTTCGTCTTCTCGCCCGACACTGGCCAGCAGTAGCGCGCGCAGTGCCACGGTCTCTATCTCGTTATCCTGGAGTTGGTCCAGAGCCAGGAGTGCCTCACTGACCACGTCCCCGGTCTCTTCTCCCATCGAGCTCGGCAACTGATCTCCGGATACTGAGCTCTCGCTTTCAGCGAGCACATAGGCGGCCCTGGCAAACTCGTGGTGCACGTCCACATCGTAGGGTGCCTTGAGTAAAGGTCTCAGGCGCGCTATAGCACTCGCCGCGTGCTCAGCCGAAGACCCGCCCTGGATAACCTGCCATTTCGCTTGGCAGATATCGGCAATGGCGCGTTGCAGCTGCAAACGACCATTTTCCGGGCTGATAGACAGTTCCCGATCGAGACCTTCAATGGCTTCCCGCAGCAATGCATCGACCTGGACCGGGCTGCCGTTCACCAGCAACACATTGGTGAGATTTAACAGGCTGGTGTAGAGCTCGCCCCGCCACACGGCGTTCTCCGGGTCGTGCGCCACCAGCTCACGGTATATGGCGACTGTTTTTCGCTCTTCTAGCTCCGCCAGTTCGGTTATGTTCGACTGGAACAAGTCTTCCGCGAGCTTCCTGCGCGCCAGGGCCAGTTTTTCGAGATAGCGCATGTCTGGCTCCTGCTGCAGCAACACTTCGAGCTCGGCGATCTGGCGCTTGTGCCAGCCAATCGCTGCCGACATATTTCCAACGCTGGTCTCAACCGACCCAATCCAGGACATGGTGACGGTGACCTCCACCCTCAGCCTGGGGTTTTCGGGATCCCTGTCCAGCAGGGACTGCTTGATCTCCAGCGCCGCCAGAAAGTGTTCTCTTGCTTGCGCCGGATCATTGGTGCGAACCGCCAGTGCACCCAGGTTGTTCTCGGCAAAAGCAACTTCCATCTCGTGATCTATCTTGCCGGGTTCCAGCTCGACCATGCGCAGCGCCAGGTCCCGGTACTGCCTGATCTCCTCGCTCGCCGCGGCATAGTCCAGCCGCTGGTAGTGAACATCGGCTATCCAGAACCGGGTTTGCGCCAGCTGGAATATTGTCTGTACATTGTCCTGGTCCTGGTCCCTGGCAAATTCCAGCATGGCCAGCGATTCCCGGAATGCTTCCAGTGCGGCATCCATGTTGCCCTGGGAGGATCTGACCTCACCGATCTGGCGCAGGGCCACCGCGTTTTTCACAAGGGTTTCGGGACCGACGTCTTTCAGTTTCAGGGACGCGAAGTAATCCATCGCCTCGATGCCCACCGCATCCAGCACGTCGAGCCTGCCTAGTGGTTCCAGGCGCTCTCGCAGGTCTTCCAGCATGAAGCTGATCAGGTCTTCGCTCTGCTGAAGGCGACGCTCCGCATCCTGTCGTGCAATCCAGGCATAAATGGCAAGGGTGGAGGTGATCGAGATAATCAGCAGAGACAGAAAGGTCACGGCAGCCAACTGCTTGCGACGACGGCGCAGCTCCCTGCGACCCAGCCTGTCGTAGGGGACCTGGAGCATGCCCGAGATCACCTTTAGCAGCGCATTAAATTTCCCGTCACCCTGCGGTCGCACATCCGCGGCCAGGGGACGCTCTGCCACGAGATCCGCGGGAAAAGAGTCCGCGCCCCAGCCACCGTCTACCAACAAACAGATAATGCGATCGCGCCTGCCAAGCCGAATAAATTCCGCCACCTCTTCGTTGACCCAGCGGGAGTTGGCTGAGGCCGGCGAGCAAACAACAATGAGTGTATCGGACTGGGATAAGGCCTCCCGGATCGCCTCTGGCAGGCTTGGCGAGGTGCCGAGATCGGAGCGATCCCTGAATACGGGGTACAGGCGGTTACCGGAGAGATTCAGCTCACTGACGAGGCGGGAGTCAATGCGGTAGCGTTCCAGGGAACGGTGTAACCAGTCAGCCCACGGGGAGTCCTGGTGGCTGTAACTGATGAATGCCTTGTAGCGCACTTCACCACCCCCGGTGCAACGACGGAGTCAGCGTGTGCAAGAGTGATGGCGATAGCAATGCCGCGGCTATCGGGCGCTGGGGCAATACTTTCATAAACCACGCTCATCCTGAACGCGTTTACGAAAGCTTAGTTCATTTGCGCAGTCCTACCAGCGAAAACCGGCTCGGAATGTACTAACCCGCAAACAGGGCCCGGGCGTCCTCGATATCCCGGGCCGCACCATCCATGAATTCCTTGGCGAAGGCCGGGTCCAGCTCCTCACCGAGCAGGCGCTTGCAGGCAGTGACCTGGTCGACCCGGGGCACCTTGCGACGACCGATGCCGGCGTGCAGGGAGGCAGTAATCACCAGGTCGCAGAGGTCGGCCTTGGCCTCCGTCTCGCGGCCCCACTTCTCACCCTCGCGGGCGCAGGTGATGAATTCGTCCTGGAAGGCCCAGCGTTCCAGTACCAGGCCGCCCACCTCGGATTTCAGCTCGTTGACCGTGGTTTCCAGTCGCTCCGGGTCCTCGAAGATCTCCGGGTGATGCTCCAGGTAATTGAATACCGAGAGCACGCCGATGTTACTGAGGATCCCCGCCAGCATGCCCTCTTCGGGGCTGAAACCGCCTACCTTGCGCGCCAGCACAGCCGCGATCGCACCGACATACAGGGTATGATCCCAGGCATCGCGCATGGCGTTGGCGAGGATCTTGTTATCGGTCTTGAACAGGTCCCGCACCGTGAAGCCCACCACCAATTGGCGAGTGGTTTTCAGGCCCAGGCGCACCACCGACTGGCTGACCGAATCACAGGACTCGTAGCCCCGGTAGAAAGCGCTGTTGGCGGCCTTGATGATCTTGGTAGCGATCGCGGGGTCGCGGCTGATGATGTCGGCAATCGCCTTGGCCGGCACTTCGTCCTCGTTGATGGCCTCGCGGATCTTGATGGCCACCTCGGGAATACTGGTCAGCACGAATTTGTTGGCTTCGAGATCCTCGAAGAAGGAGTTGATCAGCCGCATGGCATCGTCGGACTGGGTTTCCACCTGGGGTAATTCGTCGATCTGGTAGTCCCCGTCTTCCTGAGAGTCTGTATCCGCGCCGGCCACCGGCAGGTGGGCGATCACATGTTGCTCGATGACCACACAGGTGCAATTGGTAGTTGCCGTTGCGGTATATTTGCGCGGCCGCAGGCTGGACAGCACCAGGCTGGCGCTATCGGTGCCACCAACCAGTTCCCGCTTGCGACCGTCGTCGGAAATGAGTTCCACCGTGCCGCTGTAGAGCAGGTAGTCCAGCTTGTCCTCGTCGCCGTGGCTGAAAATCACGTCGCCGGCCTTGAATTTCTGCAATTCCAGCTTTTCCGAGAACACCACGAGTTCGTCGTGAGCGAGCTGGCTGAACACCTGGAAGCGACGGAGCTTCTCAGGTTCCAGGCGGTCTTTATCGACGATCGCCTTGGAGGAAGGAAGAACCTCCTCGACGGGTTCCTCGGCAGTTTTCTTGAACAGGCCTTTGAGCATGACAAATCACCAGATGCGGAGTGCTTCTGGTGATTTATCGACCGGATTGGCGCTTTTCTTTAATAAAGAGTTAGCTATCGAGGGATTGGTAGGAGCCCTCAGCTAATTGGATGGCGCTAGCCATCCAATGATTGATAATAGTCACTAAGGATTTTGGCGACTTCAGGCCGCGAGAACTCCGGCGGCGGCGCTTCGCCACGGCCCAGCATTTCCCGCACAGCGGTGCCGGACAGCAGCACAAAGTCTTCCTTGGAGTGGTCCGGGGCGTCCTTCATCATCACCACCCGGTCCAGCTTTTTGGAGTAGGCGGTGTGATCCGCCCGGTAGATCTCCAGTTCCAGGGCGTCTGCGGGCACTTCCTCGTCGAAAATGGTCTGGGCGTCGAAGCCGCCGTAGTAATCGCCGACACCCGCGTGGTCTCGGCCCACGATCAGGTGGGAGCAACCGCAGTTCTGGCGGAATACGGCGTGCAGGACCGCTTCGCGCGGGCCGGCGTAGAGCATATCGAAGCCGTAGCCGGTGACCATGACCGTATTGGGCGGGAAGTAGACTTCCACCATCTTGCGGATAGAGGCATCGCGCACGTCAGCGGGAATATCGCCCGGCTTCAATTTACCCAGCAGCATGTGGATCAGGATACCGTCGGTACCCAGGTCATCCATGGCCATGCGGCACAGCTCCTCGTGGGCGCGGTGCATGGGGTTGCGGGTCTGGAATGCCACGACCTTGTCCCAGCCGTGTTCGCCGATCTCGTTGCGAATCTCCACCGCGGTGCGGAAGGTATCCGGGAAATCGGTCTGGAAGTAGGAGAAGTTCAGCACCTGGATCGGGCCGGACAACAGCGTGTTGCCAAGACCGGTAAAAGTGGCCACGCCCGGGTGGTTCTCATCCAGGGTGCGGAAGATCTGCTCCGCCATGCCCTTGATCTGGTCTTCGGAGACTTCCTCCACCGCTTCCACATCCATGACGGCCAGCACGGGGTTGCCTTCCACGTTGGGGTCGCGCAGGGCGATCCGGCTGCCCGCCTCGATCCCGCTCTCGTTGGTGAGGTTGAGGATCGGTACCGGGAAAAACAGGCCGTCGACGGTTCTCATTTTCTCGGCGACGCTCAGCGCATCGGCGAGGTTCATGTAACCGTTCAGCGGATTGAAATAACCGCCACCCATCATCACCGCGTTAGCCGCGGCGGCGGAGTTCAGCAGGATGGAGGGCAGGCTTTCCGCCTCGGCCACCAGCGCGTGGCGCTTTTCGGTGTCATAGACAAAGAGCGGGTTCAGCTCATCGGATCCATGGGGTTTAATCATTGTTGCCTCTCGCTTACTTGTTGACGATGCCGCGCTCGCGCAGCACGTCGAGAATCTGGTTAACCTCTTCTTCCAGCGTCTGCTGGTCGGAGCGCAGGCGAATCTCAGGATTCTGCGGCTCCTCGTAGGGATCGTCGATACCGGTGAAGTTCTTGATCTCGCCGGCGCTAGCCTTCTTGTACAGGCCCTTGGGATCGCGCTCCTCGGCAGCTTCCAGGGAACAATCGACGAAGATCTCGATGAACTCCATACCCGCTTCCTCGTGCAGGGCGCGGACCTGGTCGCGATCTTCGCGGTAGGGACTGATGAAGCTGCTCAGGGCAATCTGACCGGCGTCGACAAACAACTTGGCGATCTCGCCGATACGGCGGATGTTCTCGGTGCGGTCCTCGGCAGAGAAACCGAGGTTCTTATTGATACCCAGGCGTACGTTGTCGCCATCCAGACGGTAGCTGAGAATGCCCATTTCGTGCAGGGTACCTTCCAGTTCCACCGCCACCGTACTCTTGCCGCTGCCGGAGAGGCCGGTAAACCACAGTGTGGCCCCTTTGTGGCCCAGGAGTTTCTCGCGGTGTTCGCGGGTGATATCACCTTCGTGCCAGTGCACATTGGTCGCTTTCTGCTCTGCCATAGCCTCTGTCCTGTCCGTCGTTGATTTAAAACGAGGCGCAAGATTACGCGCATTCTCGCGCCTTGTAAAACGCCGGCGGCCGGTTTTAACCGGTAGACTGAATAGTCACTCCGGATAGCCGGTCCAGCCAATTTCTTCTACTCTAAGTCCATGACCGATAGCTGCCTGAGAGCTCCTGACCACCGCCGGCAACCTAACCCATGCCTGCGCATGGCCCAACGCGTTGCCGCGGTTGCGATCATCCTCGCGGCGGCGGCCTCGGCACAGGCCCAGCGCCCCGCCATGAAGGTACTGGTTGCACCCGTACTGCAGGCGCCACTGGCAGAAACCCTGCCACTGTCGGGCTCACTCACATCCCCCAAGTTCTCCAACCTCACCACCCGGCTCAGTGGGTCGGTGGAGACCGTTTTCGTCGACATGGGCACCCGTGTTCAGGCGGGAGATCAGTTGCTGTCCCTGGACGAAAAACTCGCCCGGCTGGAACTGGAGCGCCTGGATGGTGCCTTGAAACAGGCGGAGATCCTGCACAGGGATGCACTGCGCCGGGTGGACGAGGCGCGCCGACTCACCGATAACAACAATATATCCAAGACCGAGTTCGATGCCCGGATAGCGCAGGCAGATGCCGACCTCGCGAACGTCTCACAATTGCGGGCCCAGCAGGCGGCCCAGCAGGAACAACTGGACCGCCATATCCTGCGCGCCCCCTTCCCCGGTGTGATTGCGGAGAAGCTGACAGAGGAAGGCGAGTGGGTACGTGAAGATACTCCCGTGCTGGTCCTGGCGCAGATGGACCCACTCTTTCTGGACGTGAGGGTGCCGGAACGCTATGCGGGACGGCTACGCGCCGGCGGCAACATACACTTCAGCCCCGGGGCCCGTCCCGGCGCGGAACGTTCAGCTGAGATCGACCGCGTGGTCCCGGTCAGCAATCCTTCCACCCGGACCTTCCTGGTACGCGCGGTGATTGCCAATAGCGACTGGTCGCTGCAGCCGGGCATGTCGGTGAAGGCGGAACTTGAGCTGGCCCAACCGGAATCGCCGGATGTACTGCAGGTTCCCGCTGACGCGGTGGTTCGCAAACCCGACGGCAGCAGCCTGGTGTGGGTGGTGCGAGACTCGGGTTATGGCGACACGGCACAGCCGGTCAGTCTCCGGGTGGGCCGCAGTGCCGGCCAGACGCTTGAAATCATTACCAACGAACTGGCACCGGGGGATCGCGTGGTCGTGCTGGGTAATGAGAGCCTGAGCCCGGGCCAGGCCCTGTCGGTCGAGTTGCGCTGATGTTCCGCTTTTCCCTGGAAAAGCCCATCATCTTGCTGGTGGGTATCCTGATCATTTGCCTGTTCGGGCTCGCCTCGGTATTTCGCGTGCCCGTGCAAATGATCCCCGACCTCGACCCCCGCATCATCTCGGTGGAAACCCGCTGGCCCGGAGCCACACCCCAGGACATCGAGAAGGAAATCCTGGTCGAACAGGAGGAATTCCTGCGCAATATCACTGGGCTGGAGCGCATGCGCGCCAGTGCCGGTTTCGGCAGCGCCGTGATCGAGCTGGAATTTCCCTTTGGCATGGATATCAACGAGGCGCTGATCCTTGTAAATAATGCCCTCTCCCAGGTACCCGACTACCCGGAAAACGTGGATGAACCGCGGGTATCTGCCGATTCCTTCTCCAGTAACCACTTTATGTACTTCTACATCACCCCCCTGCCGGGCAACGACATCGATATCGCCCTTGAACAGGACTGGGTGGAGGACAACATCAAACCGCGCCTGGAGCGCGTGCAGGGTGTGTCGAGGATCGATCTTTCCGGTGGTGTTGAGCGCCAGGTCCATATCTACCTGGACCCGGCCGAACTGGCCGCGCGCCAGCTCACAGTGCTGGACGTGCGCAACGCGATTCGCACCCGCAATCGCGACATCTCCGGTGGCGACATGGAGTTTGGCAAGCGTCGCTACCTGCTGCGCACCCTGGGCAGATTCCAGTCGATCGAGGAAATCAATGCGTTGATCGTTGCAGAACGCGACGGCGCTTTTGTACGGCTGCGCGACGTGGGCGAGGCCACCATGTCCAGCGAGGAAGTGCGGGTGGTGTCCAAGTTCAAGGGCATGCCCAGTATCTCTCCGCGCGTAGCCCGGGAACCCGGCTCCAACGTGATAGCCACCAAGGACCGGGTCAATGCGACGGTGGCGGAGCTGAACCAGGGCATCCTGAAAGAGCGCGGCCTGTACATGCACCTGGGTTCGGAAGATGCCCGCTACGTGGAGCAGTCTGCAGCCACGGTGACCCAGAACCTGGTCATCGGCGGCGTATTGGCGGTAACCGTATTGCTCCTGTTTCTGCGCTCGATTTCCGCCACCCTGATTGGCGCTGTGGGCATCCCCATCTGCATCCTGGCCGCCTTTCTCGGTCTTTCCCTCGCCGGACGCAGTATCAACGTGATCTCACTGGCGGGGATCGCCTTCGCCATCGGCATGACCCTGGACAATTCAATTGTCGCCCTGGAAAACATCACCCGCCACCTGGGTATGGGCAAGGATCGCTTCACCGCCGCCCTGGATGGTATCCGTGAGGTCTGGCCGGCCATCCTCGCCTCCACCCTGACCACGGTGATGGTGTTCCTGCCCGTGGTCTTTCTCGATCTCGAGGCAGGCCAGCTCTACTCGGATATTGCAGTGGCAATTTCCGCCTCAATTTTCATGTCCATGCTGGTGGCCATCACCCTGATTCCTGCGGCCAGCAGCCGCCTCCTGAACCTGCAGGCCATTGGGCGCGACGACAGTCGCCTGGGCCACCTGTTGCACCATGCCACAGCCCTGGGTACTGGCACCGCCACCCGCTTGCTCTCGGCAACCACATTCCTGCTCGCCCGCCCGGCACGCCAGGCCTGGGCGTTGCTGGGCACGGCGCTGGTCACACTCAGCATACTGGTGTTCCTGCTGCCGGCGGCGGAGTATCTGCCGGAAGGCGAAGAGGCGAAGGTGTTCGCCTTCATCGTGGCGCCACCCGGTTACAACATGCAGACAATGCAGGCCATCATGGATGAGATCGAGCCGGAGTTTGTTGGCCAGATCGGGGCCGACGACTGGTCGACCCCCGAAGGCCAGGCACCCTTACCGCCACTGGTATTCCAGATTTCCTCGGTGCGGCCCGGCTCGGTTTTCCTGCTGACTGAACCCCGTGACAGCGACGACACGGCGGCACTGATAGAGGCGACCAATGAGCGCTTCGGGACCGTCCCCGGGATGCGCTCCTTTGCAGTGCGCGGTTCGATCTTTTCGGACAACGACGGGGGTACCCGCAGCATCAATATCGAATTGACCGGGCGCAACCTGGAGCAGCTCTACGCGACTGCCCTGCGCGTGTTCGCTGAGGCCGGCGAGCTGTTTGAGGGCGGGCAGCTGAACGCCAGCCCCTCACCCACCACGCTGAATATGTCCCAACCCATTGCCCACCTGGTACCCGACTGGGAGCGCGCAGCAGAACTGGGTATCGACCAGACCGAACTGGGCTACAGCATCTGGGCGTATTCCGATGGCGCTTTCGTGGATGAGTTCTTCCTGGACGATGAAAAGATCGACATGTACCTGTTTGCCTCGAGGGGTGCGGTCACCCAGCCCGGCGATCTGGAATACGTCATGCTGTCCAATCGCAACGGACAGCAGGTACCGGTCTCTGCGGTCGCAAGCATCGAGGAAACGGTGGGCACATCGAGCATCTCCCGCATCGATGGCATGCGCACAGTAACTATCCGGCTGATTCCGCCTCGCTCGGTGGCCCTGGAAACCGCGGTCGGCATCGTAAAATCTGACCTGTTGGAGCCGGCGAAGACCAGCGGGATGATTGCGGAAGACATCGGGGTGGCAATCACCGGCGCGACCAGCGAGCTGGAGGACACCCGCGCCGCCATGGGCGGCAATTTCCTGCTCGCCATACTGATCGCCTACCTGTTGCTGGTGGCCGTGTTTTCCCACTGGGGCTACCCGCTGGTCATTATGACGACCGTGCCCATCGGTATTGGCGGCGGCATCGTTGGCTTGTGGCTGTTCAACCTGGTGGGCAACAACCTCGACCTGGTGGGCCTGCAGGCCTTCCACCAGCCCTTCGATGTGATCACCATGCTCGGCTTCCTCATTCTCATCGGTACCGTGGTCAACAACCCGATTCTTATCGTCGAACGTTCGGTCGCCAACCTCTATGAAAAAGGCATGGCGGCCACAGAGGCGATCGAGGAGGCCGTGCGGGTGCGCCTGCGGCCGGTGATGATGTCGACCATCACAACGGTCTTCGGCCTGTCGCCGCTGGTATTACTGCCCGGCGCCGGTTCCGAGCTGTACCGCGGCCTCGGCGCCATCGTGTTATTTGGCCTGCTGTTTTCGAGCCTGGTCACCCTGACCATTCTGCCCGCCCTGCTCGCCCTGGTGTTTCACGTCAAGGATGAGGTCTTCCAGCGGCGGGCGGTCCCGGAATCGCAGTAGCGGTTTGGATTGGCAAACCTGCCCGGCTTTTGAAAATAATACGACTGTATTAATTTAGCTAAATCCCCTACAGTGGTCACCTTCTGAGGGATAGATGACAAACGACTATGAGTGAGTCCATCCGTATTAACGACCTGGCCAAGCCGGAGCTGACCGAGATGCAGCAGGCGGCCCTGGATTTTGGCCAGACCCTGGACGTCGATATGTCCGTGGAGGCGGTGCTGGCCGCCGCCCGCGAGCAGACCGGGCTTGAGAATTTCGGGCCGGAGAATTTCAAGGAGCGCCTGGCAGTGCAGCTGCAGGCCGCTGACGAGGACCCCTGGACCAACAACCTGGGGCGGCTCAACGTCTTCAACGAGAAGGTGCTGAATGCCAATAGCCGCCTGCGGGCCATCGACTACCTGCAGCAACACCCGGAAGTCGATGACCTCGAGATCAAACAGCCGGTGATCATCGCCGGCCTGCCCCGCAGCGGTACCACCCACCTGGTCAACATGATTGCCGCGGATACCCGCTTTCGTTCCATGCCCTACTGGGAAAGCCGGGCGCCGATACCTGCCCCCGGTGAGAATGCCAGCCGGGACGAGAACGATCCCCGCTTCCAGCACTGTGCCGAGGCCTGGGCCGGCCAGGATGCCATGCTGCCCCTGCTGAAGAACATGCACGCCATGAACCCGGAGCATATCCATGAGGAGATCGAGCTGCAGGACCTGGATTTCTCCTCCTACACCCTGGAGTGGGTGGCCAATGTGCCCCGGTGGCGGGACTACTACCTGGACCACGACCAGACCCCCCACTACCAGTTCCTGAAGCGAATGCTGAAAGTCTTGCAGCACCTGGCCGGGCCGGAACAGTGGATCCTGAAATCCCCCCAGCACCTGGAGCAATTGGTGCCGCTTATCAACACATTCCCGGATGCCACCGTGGCCGTCACCCACCGCGACCCGGTGGCAGTGATCACCTCGGCGATTACCATGCTGGCCTACGGTGCCCGGTTGCGTAACCCGGTGATTCACACCCGCGAGCTGGCCGAGTACTGGATCGACCGGGTGGAAAAATTGCTCTCCGCCTGCGTGCGCGACCTGGACAAGCTACCCGCGGAACAGACCATCGATGTGCTGTTCCCGGAGTTTATGGCCGATGACCTGGCCATGGTAAAGCGGGTGTATGCGGTGGCCGGTATCGAGGTGACCACACAGGCCGAGGCCGAGCTACAGGATTACCTCGATGCCAACCCCCGCGGCAAGCACGGCCAGATCCTCTACGACCTGGAAGGTGACTTTGGGGTGAGCCCCGAGAGCCTCTACGACCGTTTCGATTTTTACTACGCGCGCTACCCCGCCCTCGACCCGAGGAACCGCTCATGAGAGACCCGATCTACAAGACCCGCCCGGTAGCGCCCAACCCGGCCTGCTACGGCGGCGAGCGCATCAATGACTTTATCGTGCTATCCGAGGCATTCTCCAATTGTTACCTGATCGAGACGCCAGAGGGCAATATCCAGGTCAACGCCGGCATGGGCATGGAAGCGCCGGTGATCAAGCAGAACTTCGATGATGTCTCCGACAAGCCGCTGCGCTATTTAATCCTGACCCAGGGTCATGTCGACCACGTCGGCGGGGTGCAATACTTCCGCGATCACAACCCGGGCCTGGAGGTGATTGCCACCGCCAACAACCCCGAACACCAGGCCTACGACAAACGCCTGGCGCCCTTCCGCGGCAATCGCTCCGCCTTTGCCTTCACCGACAAGTTCGCCGACGCCTTTGCCTACTATAGCGAGCAGGGGCTGACTGAATTTCCCGAACAAGATGTGCCGACCCCGGACATCCTATTCGATGACCGCCACAGTTTTTCACTCGGTGGCCTCGACGTGGAACTGATCGCCGTGCCCGGCGCTGAAACCAATGACTCGCTGATAGTCTGGCTGCCCCAGCACCGCATCTGCCTCACGGGCAATCTCTTCGGTTGCCCCTTCGGACATTTCCCCAACCTGGTCACCATCCGCGGCGACCGTTACCGGGATGCGCTGACCGTGGCCGCGGCAGTAGAAACCGTGAAAGACCTGGAGCCGGAGATGATCTGCTATGGCCACCACGGCCCGGTGATCGGGGCCGACATTATCCAGGCAGAGCTCAGCGCCCTGCACGGTGCGATACTGCACGTGCACGATGCGGTGGTGGACGGCATGAACAGCGGCAAGGATGTGCATACCCTGATGGCGGAAACAGAGCTGCCGCCGGAACTGGAAGTGGGCCAGGGCTATGGCAAGGTCAGCTGGAGTGTCCGCGCCATCTGGGAACACTACGCCGGCTGGTTTCATCACCAGTCCACCACGGAGCTCTACGCGGTGCCGCCGTCATCGATTCACGCCGACCTGGTGGAACTGGCCACCGCCGGTGCACTGGTACAAAGAGCGCAGGCCAAACTCGATGCCGGTGACACCGAGCAGGCCCTGCACCTGCTGGATATCGTGCTCGGCCATAACCCCAATGAACCGGCTGCAGTGGCACTGGCTATCGAGGCCCACGAAAAACTGTTGTCTGCCAGCGAGAACTTCTGGCTTTCCGCCTGGCTCAAACAGCAGATAAGCTTGTTACAAAAAAGGGGTCAGAACCCTTTTTGAAGAAAAAGGGTTCTGACCCCGTTCAGGAGAGTAAAGCCATGAACAGCATGCCACTGGTACAGGTACACGGTGTCGACGATGTGCGCATCGACCAGGTCGACTGCCCTGCCCCGGGCCAGGGCGACGTGCTGGTACGTGTCGCAAGTTGCGGCATCTGTGGCAGCGATCTCGGCTATATCGCCCAGGGCGGCCTCGGTCGCACGCCCATGCCCTTAGGTCACGAACTTGCCGGCACCGTTGAAGCCATCGGTGACAAGGTCACCGGACTGGAAAACGGCCAAAGAGTGACTGTGAACCCGATGGCCAATGGCCACAGCATTGGCAACGGCGGTACCGAGGGCGGTTTTGCGCCGCTGTTGCTGGTAAAAGATGTGGATAGCGCTCCCGATGCAGTACTACCCCTGCCCGATGCCATCAGTTTCGAGCAGGGTGCGTTGATAGAACCTCTGTCGGTTGCAATGCACGGCGTTAATCAATCCGGTATACAGCCCGGCCAATCCGGCCTGGTACTCGGCGCCGGCCCGATCGGCTTATGCACGGTGGTGGTGCTGCGGTATTTCGGGGTGGACAATATCGTCGTTGCCGACCAGTCGCCGCAACGACTGGAGATCGCCGCGCAACTCGGCGCCAGCGCCACCTGCAATGTGAGTGAGGAAGACCTGCAGGCCCTGCTAATGAGCGAGCACGGCGAGGCCGACCTTATGGGCATGCCGGTACCGGCCACCGATGTCTATATCGAGGCCACCGGCGTCGGCGCAGTACTGGAACAGGCCATTGAGTTTGCCAAACAGGGCGCCTGTGTCGTCGTGGTCGGTGTGCACAAAACCCCGATCGAGCTGCACCCGGTCAACCTGCTGATCAAGGAACTGCGCCTGATCGGCTCCATGGCCTACCCCACAGAGTTTCCCCAGGTCATCGAAATGTTACAGAGCGGTAAGGTCGATGTCGGACCACTGATCAGCCACCGCTACCCACTGGCAGACTTCCAGGAAGCGCTGGCTATCGCCCTCCAACCGGAGCAGGCAATCAAGGTCATGATTGATTGCACACCCACCCAAATGGACTAGGCCATATAAAGTATTGTTTTGAATCGACTTAACGGATTTAATCGAAACCGTCTGTTCGACAAAGGGAGACGCAGTGTTAAATAACCCAATCTATTTACTTAGCTGTTAGACGTCATTAGAGAGGTCTTCGAGAGATGCCATCTAGTACATTCAGGACGATCATGGGCTTTTTCCGATCCGTTCTAGCACGAAGAATCCCTAGCCTAAGAAAAGAGGGCTCTCTTGAAGGAATTTACAACTACCAGCCTGTGGATAATCGAGTAGCCACTTCGGGCCAACCTGATGAATCCCAACTCATCCAAATTGTTAACGCTGGGTATCAAATTGTGATCAACCTGGCGCCTACAAGTACTTTTGAAAACTCTGTCGTCGAAGAGCGAAGCATACTCGAGGATTGTGGTGCGAATTACGTTCATATACCCGTTGACTTCAAGAACCCAACCGAAAGTGACTTTCTCGAGTTCAGGAAGACTATGGAGTTGCACGAAACCGAAAAAGTCTGGGTACATTGCGCTGCGAACATGCGAGTCTCTGCTTTCATCTATCGATATCGCCGTTCTGTGTTGGGACATGAGACTGCCGATGCAAAGGCCGATCTACATAAGATATGGGAGCCTTTTGGTGCGTGGAAAGATTTAATTGAGCATGACGCCTAACAAGGCGATGAAGCGGACCTCCCTTATCGTAACTTCTTTTGCTTTCGCAAAAGAACCGCCTACGCGGTTGGCCGCTTAGCACGGCGTTAGGCGTCCGGTCAGAATTCGCGAGAGGAAGCACTATGGTCATCGTACTTGTAAAAGTGAATTGGGGGCAGGATACAATTCAGGAAATACTCCCTGAATTGCAGCGACATGTAAGGATCACTCTGGAAGAGAGCGGATGCGATGACTTTCTCTTCGCCATAGACGTTAACAACCCTGATATTGTTATCGCCACTGAAGTTTACAAGGATTATTCCGCCCACGAAGACCATTTTAAGACCGATCAATGGACACATTTCAGTGCAATCATGGACAAGTACCCACCTCGATCGATGGAAGTAGAAACCTACGAGGCGACCAGTATCAAGCATGCGTTGGATGAGTGAGGTTTATGAAACTGTCGGCTGGCCAGACGCCTAACGAGCACGGGCACAGGCACGTCATACCCGCCACTTCTTCGTCGTCATGCTGGGTCTGCCGCGCAGGTTGCGGGCGTTAGGCGTCACAAACGAATAGGGAGAAACCAAGATTTATAAAGGCAGTTGCCATTGCGGGAATATTAGATTCGAAGCCTTAGACGAACCAGAGCAGTTAGTGGATTGCAATTGCAGTCTTTGCAGAAGGATTACTGCTCTTTGGGGGCATATGGAAAAAGACGCATTCAGGGTTCTTGGGCAAGGTAGCACCATCGAGTACGTCCATGGTGATAGAACACTCACTCTTCATACTTGCAGCAATTGTGGGTGTACTACTCATTGGTATGGGATATCGCCAGAAAGCGAATATGTAGGAGTCAATTTTAGAATGTGTGATCCTGACATAATTGATGGGTTTCGGGTTCGGAAGTTCGATGGAGCTGACACATGGACATTCATCGACTAGCAAAGACGCCAATCACGGCACGCCAGGCGCTTCATAGGGACATCCAACCCTCAGTCATGGACTAGGAATGATCGCGGTAGAATTTGATGACGGGCGTAATCTCAATTATGCGATTGCTGCTCATGGACTGGAACCTGTGCCGCCTGGCAAGTGAATGATGCTAATTGAAAAGACACGCTAGAGCAGCAGGGACTCAGGGTTCGGCGCACAACTAAACAATCTTTAGATTGGTAGGAACCTGCTGCGACCTTGGAGATTCATAGGTAACAATATGTTCAGAAAATTATTCGGAAAGAAGAAGCTTTCAGAAGAAGAGGAAGAAAAGCTAGAAAATGACTGGTACGACCAGAAAAGCCTGCTCATGGCGTCAATTATGGGTAAAGAGCACGACATGGTCTTACACGCCTTGATCCCTTATGAGATCGGCGGCGCTCTCGATCTGTATTACTACCCGAACGACATTGACGGCACTGGTATTGCAACCAAAGAGTTGTCTCACGCGTGCAGGGACAGCTCGACGAACGACAAGTACAAAAAGTTTGAACTGGTAATGTTTACCCGGGAGCCTCTAAACCTGGACCACGCTCATGATGAGGAAACTGCATTCGGAAAAGCGCACCAGAATATCAGCGCAGTACTAAACCCAATCGCCAGTTACAGCGAGCAGGCCAAGTTAAATCCCAATGAGACCTGTGAGTTTCCTGCTGACATGGAAGGCATTGGTGGAAAGTGCTTAATCTTTTCTGCCTACAAACCGAAGCAAGATGAAACTGAAGAGTTCGGCGTAATGGCAGTTATCGAGATCTACCGAAGCGAAATGGAATACGCCATGGAAAACGGTGGCGGGAAGTTGATCAGTTTGCTCGAGGAAAATGGCCACTACCCTTATTCAGATATGGATAGACAAGCCGTTGTCTGACACTCCCACCAGGGCACCCGTACCGGCGCGCGTAAGAGCTTAGGCAAGATTGAACATTAGAATTCGAATAGCCAATCCCTCCGACCTGGAATCGGTCCTGTCTCTCGCCGAGGACTTCACGACGAGCTTCGAGATCGATCGAGGCAAGTTTGAGGTCTCCTTCGCCGCAATTTTGGATGATCCAAAATCTCTACATCTGGTTGCTGAAAGCGGCGCAGAAGTAATCGGGTACTGCCTGGGTTTCTGGCACGACAGCTTCTATGCAAACGGCAGGGTAGCCTGGCTCGAGGAAATCATGGTGGCCGCTGAGCATCGAAGGTCCGGCGTGGCTTCCCAACTCATGGCTCACTATGAAGACTGGGCTTCAGAGAATGGTGCCAAAATTTCTGCGCTAGCCACCCGACGTGCATCGGAGTTCTATCAAGATATTGGCTATGAGGAATCCGCTTCCTATTTTCGGAAAATCTTGTAGCCCTGTCATGAGGTCATTAATTCCATCTACTAACCGCATAGCCTGGAGCAGCACCCTGAAATGGCAAGAAATATTGAAATAAAGGCCAGAGCTGCTGATTTTGCAGCTCAAAAGCAGGCTGCGACTGACATCACCACGCGCGATATGGAGATCATCCACCAGGAAGACGTTTTCTTTAACGTACCTGATGGGCGCCTAAAGCTTCGAATATTTTCCCCGGAACACGCGGAGCTCATATTCTACACACGGCCCGATCAGCAGGGCCCCAAGATGTCGAACTACGAAATCTCGACGACACATGACCCCGAGGGCCTGAAGTCCATTTTAAATAGCGCCTATGGGATCAGGGCAACGGTCGTAAAAACCCGATATCTCTTCATGAGCGGTCGAACGCGAATCCACTTTGATGAGGTAGAGTCGCTGGGAAACTTCATAGAACTGGAAGTCGTACTCTCCGAAAATGAGCAATTCTCTGATGCAGAGGACGAGGCAACCGGACTGATGAGCACGCTTGGTATAGAGAATCACGACCTGATCGAGGGGGCTTATGTTGATATGCTGGAGCATTCTGAAACATAAGCAGGGCTGACAGTTGCGCGCGGCGCTACTCGCCGCGTTGGGCGACACCGTGATGCCTACGGGGGATTAGATGAAGATGAGTAGATCACAGAATATGACCGCCACCGAGGTTCAACGAAAAATGATCCTGATCCAGGTTGTCGGTGCACCGGGTACGATCATGATCGGGCTCGCCCTGTACGGAATATTTGCCGCGAATGGCAATGCATTCTGGGCACCGCTGGATGACACGAGTGTTACCTACAATATGCTCGGCATTGGCTCGATCATCCTTGTCTGGGAAACCTTTCAGACCTTGAAGCTTGCCCGGCTCAAGAAGGCACTCACAGATGCGGAAACCGGCCAATAGCGGTAGATACCGACGTGACCAAGAAGGCCAACAAACAATTACTCCAGGCTGTATTGGAGCCGAGAAAACCCGGGGCAATCCAACAGATTGCCGATGCCTGCGCCGCCGGTGCCAACCCCAACGGCATTTGCCCGGAAACCAGCTCGTCGAGCGGCCATGTTCGCGGGGGCAGCACCCTGCTCACTTATGCCGTTGAAGAGGGAGCATCCCGGGTCGTGGAAAAACTGCTGGAATGCGGCGCGGATCCCAGCCTGGTCGATGACAACGGCTGGACGCCCTGGATGGCAAGCACGCTGACCGATGAGGACAAGCAGGGGCGGATCCAGGAGCTCTTATCAGAGCACAAGGCCAGCCAGGACGGCGAACATATCGGTCAACTGGCGCGAGCAGTGGCTGCCGGAGATATCGAACAAGCCTCCTCACTGATCGAGTCACAGCAGGACCTGGAGATCCTCGCCAATTTCCGCGTGGACCTGGTTCGCCACCAGATCATCAATGGCAATACGCCAATGTTGGAGTTCTTACTCCAAAACAACATGACTCCCGACTCGGCGCATCTCACCAGCGCGGTCAAGGCGAGCAATTTAAGCGCAGTCGATGTTCTGCTGCGTAATGGCCTCCCGCCGGAAAGTAAGGAGGATAATGAAACCCTGCTGATGATGGCCGCCGGCATGGGTGAGCTCGCCATCGTCCAACGCCTGGTAGAAGCTGGCGCTGACGTAAACCGCTATGCGGACAATAACGTCGAGTGGACAGCCGCATTCTTGGCAAGGCAAGCCGGGCACGCGGAAGTAGCGGATTGGCTCACCTCGCAGATGGGCGAAGCCCTCTTAGAAGAACAGCAGCAAGCCGCCGAGGGGCGCGACCCGAGGTTTCGCCTGCTCTACGACAATGCCACCGCCGGCGAGGGGCTGCCCACCGACAACATCGTTGCCGCGCTGACGCAATGGCACGAGCACTACGGGATCGAAGTGCGCAACGCTTCCGGCGATAGCGTTACCCTCGAGTTTTCATCGGTACCCGATGACCTGGACGACTTCTTTGAAGAAGTGCAGGGCTTGTGCCCCGAAGTGTCTGAAGATGAAAGCAACTACAAGAACGAGCTTGTTAAAAAAAAGACACTGACATTGTGGTGGGATTGATCAACACATGAAGAGAACTGAGAGGCTATTTGTCTACGGCACGCTCGGGCCAGGGCGGCCGAATGAACACATCCTGGGGGATATCGGGGGCTCATGGGAAGATGCGAGCGTCTTAGGCACCCTACACGACGAGGGCTGGGGCGCCGAGATGGGCTACCCGGCGATCAAGCTGGATAAGGACGGTGAGCGGGTGCAGGGCTTTCTGTTCAGCTCAGATACCATCGCAAATCACTGGGATACCCTGGACGCCTTCGAAGGGGACGCCTACGAGCGCGTGCTAACAAGTGTGGAGCGGCCCGACAACTCAATCGTCGAAGCCTATATTTATATACTGAAACCCTGAAAAGGGGGTCTGACCCCATCAACGGCTCCATTAACAATAGCCAACTTCCCCCCGCCACCCAATACCACCGCTGGCCGGTGCGGGTGCTCAATATTCTATTGCGTGGCCTCAACACCCTCGGCCTCGCCCGCACCGCGCTGGACGAAGAGAGCCTGATTGCGGCGGCGCGTAAGGAGTGTGGGCTAACCGAGTTCGGCGACGAGTCTTTCCGCGAGCCCCTGCGCATACTTATCGATTCCCTGGAGAATGAGGCAAATTTAAATCCGGTCGGGCGAATGCTGACGCGGGTGTCCAATGTGCGCCTGTTGCGCAACCGCTTACTGGCCAACGAGCTGCTCCAGAAACACCCGGAGATCCTCGAGCGCAAGCTGCCACCTCCCGTGGTGGTACTCGGTCTCGGTCGCAGTGGCACCACGCGATTGCACCGCCTGCTGGCCTCAGACCCCTACTTCGCCCACCTGAAGTCCTGGGAAAGTGTGCATCCCGTGCCCTGGCCGGAGAGTTACGGCGCGGAGAAAGACCAGCGCATCACCAATATCGAACAGGCCCTGAAGGCCGTGCTTTACCTGTGCCCGCAGATCAATGCCGTGCACCCCCTCGGCGCCGAGGAGGTGGAGGAGGAATTGGGACTGATACAACACGGTATCTCCAGCCAGATCTTCGAGGTGATGGATAACGTCCCGACCTTCGCCGAATGGATCATGACCCACGACCAGACGCCTGCCTACGAGTACATGGTGGTGCTGATGAAGATCATCGGTTGGTTTCGCAAGGACCCGGAAGATCAACCCTGGGTGATGAAAACCCCACAGCATATGCAGGACCTCGATGCACTGCTCAATGTGTTTCCCGATGCCAAGCTGGTCTGCGCCCATCGCGATCCGATCAAGGTAGTGGGCTCGCTCTGCTCCACCTCCTGGAATTCACTGGTCCGCGACACCGACCACGTGGACCCCCACGTCATCGGCGCCATGTGGTTGAACAAGGTCGAGCGCATGTTGCACAAGACCCTGAAACTGCGCGAAACCCGTGTGCCGCGGGAAAACCAGTTCGATGCGCTGTACGCCGATATCAGCACCGACTGGGAATCGGTGATGAAACGCATCTACGATTTTCTCCAGCTGCCCCTGACAGACGAGGCGCGCTCGGGCATGGAAGCCTGGCTGGCAGTGAACCGCCAGCACAAGCACGGTGCCCACAAGTACCGGCTGGAGGACTTCGGGCTAAGTCCTGAGCAGGTAGATGAAAAGCTGATGTTTTACCGGGAGCGCTTCAATATCCCATACGAGACCGGGGTGCGCACCAGCTAGCGCGGGCAACGGCCAGTCGATTGCCCGTCGCGATAGACTGATGCATCATTCAGTGACCATGAAGCGCAGAGACTTTCTACGCGCGACCGGCGGCTTATTGACAGGTCTGGGTATGGTCGACATCCACGCTGAACCGGGCACTGCGCGCACCTTAGCCGATCAGGGAACAGTCACCTTGTTTCTGTGCGGTGACGTGATGACGGGGCGTGGTATTGACCAGGTCCTGCCCCACCCAGGCGATCCGCAAATCTACGAGTCCTACATGAAGAGCGCCCGGGGCTATGTAGAGATCGCTGAACGAGATCACGGCCCAATTCCCCGCCCCGTCAGCTTCGACTATATCTGGGGGGATGCCCTCGCCGAGCTCGAGCGGGTCTCGCCCCACGCCCGGGTGATCAACCTGGAGACCAGTATTACCGCCCATGACGAGCCCTGGCCAGACAAGGGGATTAACTACCGGATGCACCCGGATAATGTGCCCTGCCTCAGTGCGCTGAAAGTCGACTGCTGTGCACTGGCAAATAATCACGTGATGGACTGGGGCCGCGCGGGGTTAACCGATACCGTCAAGTTTCTGCAGGAAGCAGGCGTGGCAACGGCCGGGGCTGGCGAGAATCTTGCCCACGCGCAGGCGCCGGCAATCGTTCCGCTCAGTGAACACGGGCGTCTGCTGGTGTTCTCAGTGGGCACCGCATCCAGCGGGATACCGGCGGACTGGGCAGCCGCCGATCAGCGTGCCGGGGTATATTTTCTGACGGATCCCTCCCGTCGGGAGGCGGATGAACTGGCGGAGCAGATCCGGCGCGTCAAGCAGCCGGGTGATATCGCGCTTGCCTCCATTCACTGGGGCGGCAACTGGGGTTACGGCATTCCCCAGGAACAACGGGATTTCGCCCACGACCTGATTGACTATGCAGGCATCGATATCGTCCACGGCCACTCTTCCCATCATCCCAGGGGCATCGAGATCTACAATGACCGGGCCATCCTCTACGGTTGCGGTGACTTTATTAACGATTACGAGGGGTTTTCCGGTAAGGAGCACTTCCGCCCCGACCTGGTCTTGATGTATTTCCCGACGCTATCGGCAGATAGCGGCAAGCTTCTGGGCCTGGAACTCACCGCCCTGCAAATCCGCCGTTTCCGGCTGCAATACGCCAATGAAAAAGACACGCAATGGCTGGCCGGGGTGCTCGATCGCGAGGGTGCCCGTATGGGTAGCGGTGCCAGCGTCACCGAGGATAGACGCATAAGACTTCATCGGTAAGCGAAGTCCAGAGACCTCAGCGATGCGACCACTGCTGCACCGTTCACGGTGTGCCCACCACTCCATTAGCCACGGTATACTCTGGCTTCAACTACATGGAGCAACAGATGAGTCAAAGCACAACCGCGCCCTTGCAAATCCACGGCACAGTAGCACCGGGTTTTGAATCCCTTAAGCAACTGTACGATCAGAACATGCGGACGATGGCAGAGCAGAACACCCAGCTCTGTATTTACCATCGCGGAAAGAAAGTCGTGGATTTGTGGGCGTCGGCAACGGATGACAGCAGTTTTTCAGCGGATTCCCTGATCAATGTGTTCAGCAGCGGTAAAAGCCTGGAAGCGATTGCCATGGCCACCTTGGTGAGCAAGGGGCTGCTGCGCTACGACGCCAGGATTACCGAGTACTGGCCGGAATTCGGCGCCAACGGCAAGGAGGGCCTGACCATCGCCGATCTCATGCGGCACGAGGCGGGCATGGCAAACTTCGATACCTCCCTGGACATGGAGGACCTGTTCACCGACAACATCAAGCAGAACGTCATCGGCCGCATTATCGAGGGCCACGCGCTAACCTACGATGAGGGGCGTGAGAGCAAGCGGGAGTACCACGCGCTGACCCGGGGCTGGATCGTCAACGAGGTGTTTCGGCGGGTGGACCCGGCGGGACGCACCATCGGCGAATTTCTTCGCGAGGACCTCAGCAGCGCGCTCGATACCGATGTGGTCATTGGTGTCAAAGAGGAAGAACTCGCGCGAGTTTCCAAGGTATCGCCCCTGGGTTTTGGCTATCAGTTCCTGCAGAGCCTGAAACCCAAATTCCTCGGCCGGCGCATTGTACACAATATCTTCCAGCTCCTCGGCAGGATCATCAAGCTGATCCCCGCAATAATCAGGGCCAGGAAGGTCGGAGCTCCACCCCCCTTCACCGGCATGAGTGACCTGACGTTCTTCAACGAACCAGGCTTCGCCAGGGGGGAAACACCGTCTGCAAACGCCAACTGCTCGGCCCGGGGGTTGGCGAAGATTGCGGCCATGATGTCGGCCGGTGGCAAGTGGGAAGGCAGGGAATATCTCAGCCAGCAAGCCTGGTCAGCAATGCATGACAAGCCCCTGCAGGCGCATATGGGCGGCATGCTTGTTACCCGCTTCACCCAGGGCGGCGTGGACAGCTTTCAGCCGTGCACCTCTGCGAGCACCCGGGCCGAGCGCGACTTAAATGAGGGCAGAGAGGGCTTCTACGGATGGATGGGCCTCGGCGGCTCCATTTTTCAGTGGCATCCTGAACTGGATATCGGCTTCGCCTTCGTGCCCACGTCGCTGCATGTCATGGACTTCCTCAACGAACGGGGAAAGATATTTCAGGCAGAGGCAGTGAAGTGCATCGCAGGATTGAACGCACAATCTTCAGACCCGGCCCCAATTATTGATACTGATCAGCAAGCCGTTAATTAGGACATGCGCCACCCTGGGCCAGGGTGTACAAAGCTCATAACGGAAGTAGCAGCAGCCCGCTTCATGCTATAGCAGGCGGGTTGATCTCTGGCGAGAGTCCCTGAAGCGGACCCGGGAGGCAGGGCGATGATCCGAATGGGTGGGGCCGATGCGTTCATGCTGATGAATGAGACGCCCAGTGCCTATATGCACACCTTCAAGGTGGCAATCATCGACCCAAGCACCGATCCTGAGGGCTGGTCATTCGAAAAGTATTACCAGGATTTTGCTGACCGCATCCACCTGATTCCATTCTTTCGCTGGAAAGTCGCACCCTCGCCCCTGGGACTCAACCATCCCATGTGGGTAGACGACCCCACGTTCAACCTGGACTACCATCTACGCAGGGTCTCCTGCCCTGCCCCGGGCGATCACCGTGCCCTGTGCGAATTCATGTCCTCGGTCTACGCCTACCAGCTGGACCGCAGTCGCCCGCTGTGGATCTGCTGGGTGGTGGAAGGGCTGGCCGACGGCAAGATTGCCCTGGTGACGCTGGTGCACCATGCCTATGTCGACGGTGTGGGAGCGGCATGGTGCCTGCAGCAGTTATATCGCCCGGAGCCCGGTTGGAAGCCCGATTCTGTTCCGGATTGGCGGCCGGACCCCTGGCCCTCCTGGGGTAAACGCCTGCTGCTGGCCCTGCGCGATTGGCCCGGAGTGATGCTGAAAAACCTGCCCAGGGTCTTCTCAGGTGTCCGCAACCGACGGCTTATCAACAAGCGCTACCAGAAAGCCGGCAACCCGCCCCACCCAACGGCGGCTTCGATGCCCCTCACGCCCATCAACCGGGCGCTGTCCTATGGCCGCACCTTCGTCTGTAACAGCATGCCCCTGGACCGGTTCAAGTCCGCCAGCAAGGGACTGGGAATGACCATCAATGACGTGTTCATGACCTGCTGCGCCGGTGCGATCCGGCGCCTGCTCCAGGACCAGGGCTATGACCCCGACCAGCATCCACTCATTTGCGGCACTCCCTTTGCGGGGGAACGCAGGGAGGGCTGGCAGGGATTGGGCAATTTCGCCACCGTGGATTACTGCTGGCTTCGTACCGACCTGGCAGACCCCATGCTACGCCTGCGTGAAAGCCACAAGGCGGCGCAGGAAATGAAAGCGCACATGAAAGCGACCGTGGAAGGCGGCGCCGACCTCAACAGCCTTTTCCAGATCGTGCCACCCTGGGGTGTCAAATTCGTCCGCTGGTTTATCAATCGGCAGCAGGGCAAGATTGGCTTCTTCGGCAATGCGGTGCTGTCAAATGTACCCGGACCGCGGGAGCCCATCTACCTTAACCGCTACAAACTGGACAGCTGGTTTTCAACCGGCCAGATATTCGACGGCAGCTGCCTCAACATGACCCTGTGGAGTTACTGCGACCGTGCCAACCTGTGCATCCTCATCGACCGGGAAATCCTCGCCGATGGCTGGATACTCTATGACTACTTTGTCGAGGAATTGGACAAGCTACTTGAACTCATACCCCCCGCGGAACAGGCCGGGAGCTAAACTTCCTGGGCCCTAGTGTATGGCGTCGATGGGCTGGTTGTACTCAACAAGAAAACCGTCCGGGTCGTAGAATCGCGTCACATTGACCCGAATCGTACTGCTGCCATCGTAGGACGGGTACTCGGTGTAGGTGGGTCCACCAATTACTTCCACACCTGGTGTTGCCTCAATCAGCGGCCAGCGTTTTTCCAGTTCCGTGGTATTGAACAGCACAACTGAATTACCCGGCGTAAAGCCCTCGTGACGCACCGGTTTTGAGTGCATGGGATGATCCGGGTTGTTGTACTCGTAGTCGACCAGCCCCAGGACGCCGATGAAATCATTGTTTGCTTTCAGGAAGACCAGACGAATCTCCTGCTCCCTGTCTTCGGTTCTGTGTGGTCTTCGAATGATGTTGTCGTAGATCACGGTCATGCCAATCGCGTCGCGATACAGGGCGAGGGATTTTTCGATATCGCGAACGATCAGGGTCTGGCGCCTGAGGGTCAAGGGATCCTTGGCGCTCGCACCAGTGTTCTCCGCGGGCTGGGGGCCACAACCGGCAATGCTCATACCAAGGAGTGCACAGCCGAACAGGAGCGCTGCTTTCGAATACGGGTTCCGTCGCTTACGCATGATGCTCTCCTTCTGTCTCAATTGATTTTAGTGGCTAGCTGATAAAGCGCTCACGGTAACGGGCAAACTGCTCTTTCAGGCCCGCCTCGGTAAAACCAAACTGCTCCAGCGTGTATTCGTGGGTCGGGCGCAGCTCACGCTTGTTGAAATCCTGCCACTGGCGCATTTCCGTTTCTGCCTCGGCGGTCAGGTCCATACCGATAAAGTCGTAGACTTTCTGGATCTCCTGTAAGGGCTGGCTCACGGTGTCCTTGAACCACAGGTCGAGAAAGCGCTCATCCCCCATCTGCTCGCGCACGTCCAGGGTGTGGCTCATGCCATTGGCAAACTTGCGCGCCCACTGTTCGCCGACGATCTTGGGATCCGCCGCATCCGAGTAAATGACCCACAGCTCGGAGATCATGCTGGCCAGTGAGGGAATGGTTTCGAGCGGATCGCGGTGGGACTGAACCACACGCGCATCCGGGAACACCTTGAACACCAGGTCCATGTAATGCAGGTGATGCGGCGCCTTGATGGTCCAGCGCTCGGCCTGCTGACCGGTCTGCTTTTTCTGCCACTGCAGGAACTGCAGCAGTAACTTGAGATATTCGTAACCGGGGGTGTGGTCCTGGGCTTCCACCCAGGCATCGAAGCTCGGCAGGTGGGCGAAGGACTGGATATTGAAGCTGTAGAAGCTCTGCTCCAGCAGCATGATGTCCTCGTCGGGCCCCATGGCGTCCATGGGGTGTACCGCCAACAGGTCCGGGTTGGCATCGAGCATGGCCTGCATCTCGGCCTTGCCGTCGATAATGCGCTGATCCTCCCCCGTCGGGTCCCAGTCCAGGGCCGGGCACGGAAAGCGGGTCTCGTACCACAGCGGTGAGAACATGCGATGATCGGCGGCGATGGTGCGGTGCAACATGGTGGTACCGGTACGCGGCAGGCCCACTATCACCAGGGGCTCGCTAATCACCTCGTCGCGGATCTCCGGATGGCGCTTAAGGTACTCCTGCACCCGCAGTCGTGTGGCGAGAATATCCACCACCCGCTGACGCAACACCGCGCGGCCGATGTCATTGAGCTGCGCCTCATGCTCCAGGGAGTACAGCAGCTGATCCAGGGCCTCGCGGTGTGCCGGTTCGCCGAAATCATTGAGGCCATCGATTTCACGGGCTTCCTGTTCCAGGGTATCCGGGTTCCAGTCTGTCATGCCTGCAACTCACTTAACTTGATAACGCGCGTGCTGATCGGTGGAAACGAACTCGCCTCCACGTAGCGAAACAACATGGCCCCGTGTTCATGACCGGCAGTGGTCAACCAGTTGGGTCGGCCGGGGTCCTCGTGGGCAACGACGATACTCACACTGCCATCGCTATTGTATTCGGCCTGGTGCTTATTGGTATGGATGCGGTGGTAACGGTAATCCAGGGATTCCATCCAGTAATTGGAGAGCTGGAAATTCCAGCTGCGGCACTCGGGCGGTGTCAGCCCGATCAGCAGGGCCTCGTCGGGTGCCAGCCACCAGGTGGAATTGTGGTAGTAAATCGAGGGGTCGCCGCCCGCCTGCAGGCACATCTCCTGGTCATTGGGCGGCAGCGCATTCACATGTTCACTGAAGGTTTGCATCCAGTCGATAAACAGGCCCGCGGTACCTGCCACAAACTTCGGCACCGCCGCCAGCTGCGCCGCAAACTCCAGCGGGTCGAGCTGATTGTCGCCCTCGGCATTGAAGCACTCGATCTCCAGGCTGGCCGGCGTTTCCTGACTTCGATCATGGAAGGTCTGCCGCACCAACATATTGTCGGTTTCCACGGTCATGGGTAGCCAATTGCCGGACTGCTGCTGTGCCGAGACCAGGATCTCGAAACTGCCGTCATCATTGATATCCAGCTCATCGAGCTCGATATGCCCGGTCGGCGCCATATCACCACTGCCGCCGTAGGAACCGGCCTTGGTCTCTATGCTGAGATAGGGGATGCTGCCGCGCCGGCCGCGAATCCGGTAATCGTAGCGACCGCTGATGGCGCAATTCAGGTAGAGGTTATCCGGATTATCGTTACCGATCTTGGCGGTCTCGTGCGACAGGGAGTAAAACTGCGGAAAGCGCGGGTCGGCATACTCGATGTTTTTCTCCAGGGCCAGGCGCAACAACCGGGTCAGGTAGCGATAACCCTCAGCCCGGGTGAGCGGGTCGGCAGGGTTTTTCGGCTGTGCGATCTGCTCGCCAGCGGCCTTCAGCGCATCGCAAAACGCCTCCCACTGTGCCTGGTCCATCATTGCGCTCCCCACCGCAAAGGCCTGATCAACCCGGTGGCCAGCGCAGTACCCAGCAGAATCAGTCCGCAACCGATCATCATGTCCGTGGTCACCTCTTCGTCCAGGAAGACTGCCCCCATCACCATGGCAGCGAGCGGCACCAGGAACGTCACGGTAATAGCCCGCGACGGCCCCAGCCGGGCAATCAGCCTGAAATAAAGAATATAGGCGATACCGGTACTCGCTACCCCCAACACCAGCACAGATACCCATGCGCCCGCCGAGGGCATGGTTGCCGGCCACAACCAGACACACAGGGGCGCCAATACCACCATGGCGGCAACCTGGCTGCCGGTGGCAATTTCCAGGGAGCCGACGCCGGTCAGTCTCAGCCGGGTGTAGTTGGCGGCAACGCCATAGGAAAAAGAGGCCAGCATGGCAGCACAGATGCCAATGGTGATGGCATCACCCCTGAAATTCAGCTTATCCCAGACCAGGAGGATGACACCGACGAGGCCGGTCAGGAGGCCCGCCACCCCAAGCCGGCTGAGCCGCTCACCCAGCCACAGCAGCGCCACCAGGGCAGTGAACAACGGGGCGACCGCATTGATCACCGCGGTAAAACCGGCGCTCAGGCTCAGGGTGGCGAAAGCAAACAGGCAAAATGGCAGCGCCGAATTCACGACCCCCACGAATGTCAGAGGCAACAGGCGCTCGCGCAATACACCGATGCGTCCGGCGTGCAGCAGGAAGGGCAATAAAAACAGCGAGGCCACGGTGACACGCACGGCGATCAACGGTACCGCGCCAAACTCCGGCGAGGCGATGCGCATGAAAAGGAAAGAGCCGCCCCAGAGAAACCCCAGGGTAAACAGTTCGAGCAGGTCGAGGGGTTTCAAGACCAGTAGCGGAACATCTGGATGATGATTGAGATCGCTATCAGCGGAATGATCCAGCGGGTAATCTTGTGCATTTTTTCCGGGTCCATGGGTTTAGCGTGACGCTCACCCAGCACCACCATCAGGGCGACCCCACCGAAAATAAACAGCAGTAACAGAAATAAGGTGTTCATGGTGTCTCCCTGCGCTCCAGTAGTTCCCTCACCTCAGCATACCAGTCCGGGGGATTGGCAATCTCCCCCTCCTCATCCAGCTCGGGGTAATCCAGCCCGCGCTCCTGGCAAAACTGTCGCACCTTCGGGTGGCCCCATTCGAAAAACAGGCGCTGGTAGGTCTCAGGGTCCAGTCGACACTGGTCATAAAGCCCCGCGGCCAGGCGCTGGCGCTGGGCCTCCGCCAGGATAATACCCGCCGCCACCGAGACATTATAGGAGCTGACCATGCCATACATGGGCACGGTAATGCAGTGGTCGGCGGCGTCGATGGCGGCATCGCCAAGGCCGGCCTTTTCCGTACCCAGCAACAGGGCCGTGGGAGCCGTGTAGTCGACCTCCCTGTAATCGAGGGAACCCTCCCCGGGGTGAGCGGCCACTACCTGCATACCGTCAGCGCGTACCGCCGATAAGGCATCCGCCAGGGATTCGTGGCGCTCCACTTTGACCCAGCGGTGAGATCCCATCGCGGTACCGCGGAAAGCCTTGTAACTGGACTTCTCCACCACCGCATGCATTGCCATGATGCCCACCGCATCGCAGTTGCGCACAATTGCGGAGGTATTGCGCTGTTTGTGAACGAAATCGGTAACCACGGTCAGGTCCGGCTGGCGCCGGTCCAGTACCTCGCGCAACTTGGCGATGCGCTCGGGCGTCAAGCCGCGCCCTCCTCCCGGCCCGCAGTGCGCTGCCCGTTCTTCCGTTGCGTTTGCAGGAAGGCCTGCACCGCCTCGGTGAAGATATCGTTGCGATCGCCGGCAACCATGTGCCGGGCTTTTTCCACATCGACAAACTCGGCGTGGGGGATAAGCTGCAAAAACTCCTCGACCTGCTCTTCGGTGACCACGTCCGACGCCCGACCCCGAATCAACAGCACCGGCAAGTCAATGTTCTTCGCCGCCTCCACCAGCCGTTCCGGTTGCGAGGGGCCTTCCTTGCGCGGGGCAAAGAAGTTGGGATCCCAGTGCCAGTAGAACCGTCCGTCGCGCTCGCGCAGGTTTTTGCGCAGGCCACTGAGATCGCCACGCCGCGGCCGACCGGTGTAGGTCGCGATAGCATCGGCCGCCTCCTCCAGGGAGGCAAAGCCGGTTTCGATATTGGATTGCATAAACTCGAAAATGCGCATCACCCCGTCGAGGTTGAGGCGCGGTGTCACGTCCACCAGCACAATGCAGGAAAACATATCCGGCTGGATCTCTCCCGCGCCCAACATGGCCGACATCCCGCCCAGGGAGGCGCCGACCACGGCCGGCGGCTGGTCAAAGCTGCGCGCCAGGCAGGCCATATCGAGGGCAAAATGCGCCATTTCATAGAGGCTCTCTTGCGACCACTCGCTCTCACCATGGCCGCGGTGGTCGTAGGCCACTGCATACCAGCCCTGTGCCGCCAGGGCCTGGGCGGTACCGCCCCAGGAATGCCGGGTCTGGCCGCCGCCGTGGGCAAATATTACCGGCGGATTGGCCGGATCGCCCCAGGCTTCTGCCACCAGGGTGAGGCCGTCCTCGCCCTCGAATTCAA